>OMLO01004440.1_pt1 | contig 11731 bp, 11 predicted proteins | sample 1674811 | NCBI WGS metagenome assembly OMLO01 (sample SAMN06265003, study PRJEB25207) | coral metagenome | isolation source: Coral host | place: Mexico:La Bocana,Puerto Morelos, Mexico | collected 2008-11-13 | reverse complement strand
TAGTTGATATAACCAAATTACCTTGTTACCCCCACCGACGCAGCACCACAGTTTCTTTAGAAACTTTCATCCTTAATAATAAAGGTGTCAACTTTAAAACTACTACGAGAGTTAGTTACACAGATGGGGGCTCATTTATACTCAAAATTAAGAACAGCAAATCATGACTCTGGAAGTGGAAGGATCAAGTTATTTCCATGCCTCGACATTTACTAAGCATAAAGATTTCAACACAAGTATCACTGGTCTTTCCAAACTAACTTCTAACTTCAGTTAGAACTGAACATTTCTTGCAAAACTTGGCTAATGTATTTACAGATTTTCTCTACATTCCCTTACAGATTAGTCGCTTAAACAACCGTTTTGCTTCGTTACGAATATCTTTCATCCTCCGGGGGTAAATAAGAGGGTTAACTGAAGAAGACAAAAATAAAAATATCACCGTAATCTTTTGAGCCCAGTCTAATGCACAAACGAAACTCCGTTTTCAAATTCCTCTGGCAAAGTGTGGACGAACCCCGGCAGGATTGGTTAAAAAACATTCAATAATACTCTCGAAAATGAAAACGCATATGCACGCGGACATGATACGTCCTTAGGTCTAGCGGTAAATCCGCTGGCTATCAAAGATCACGACTCACCCAACAGTGGTCATCGTCGTGAAGGAAAACCATGTAAGGTCCCCAGTCCCTCGCAAAAACGAGCGAGAGAAATATTCTGCGTCACTTCTTTTCTCCTGTTATTTGAAAAAAAAAACTGTGATTAGTTGTGTGCAAAGTATGAGATGTTTTGCTGATGGTGCAAGCGATGATTAATCCGTTAATTCGAAAACCACAACCCCAAAACTATCGGTTGATACTAATAAAAAAACAAATCTCTCAAAAAAGGGGAAAAAGAACGCTGGCCCTTAGATTAAAGTGTTCTTGCTCTTGTACATCTCGCCCTTTTGATGCAAAATGTAAATTTGCGCATTAGCAGTAGTGTGCACTTCAGCTGACAATTTTGTATTACCCGCAATCGTTACACGTTTTGGTGTAAAGTGATTAAAGTTAACAAAAACAAATTAATGTAAAAAATACAAATTTTAACAGAATTCGAACATTTGTAGAAAATATAAGGCGCAGTTTCTTATTTATTGCATACTACCTGCACTTGGTGGTGAATTGGCGACAAGGTGAGAATAGCCAAGGCGCTCTGCCGCTTTTACTCCAAAAGGTCTCGTTAAGGGACTTATGCGAAAGACCCTTACTACGAGCCAAAGGAAACCAGCCGCAACAACGGGGTAATTGCATGTATGCCTAAGCGAAGGTGTACGTTCAAAAAAACTTAATTGATATCTTAATAACTACGCATGTATGTTATGTCCAGTTAAAGTATTTTGCATATAGAGTGTGTTTCGCCCAGGACCTCCTTTAAGGAGCTATAGGTTACATTTGGCATATCTTGAAAAGCCAATCCAAAATTTTTCAAAAATTTTTCGTTTATATTTAGTGTTAGTCGCGTAAATCCTTAACTATCCTAGCCCCTTTCTGATTTATTATTATCTCTTTAGTTGTTTTTTATGTTAGTAAAAGAATATTTTAAAAGTAACTTTGTACTTCGCCAAACATACCCAAAATAGCGTGACAGCTGAGATCCTGAAATCTCGTTTTTCTTTGTAACTTACCGCGACCCAAATCAATACTGCAACAATGAAGCCCATCACCACAATCAGAAAAACAATAGGCAAGCTGCTATTCCACGTCAGGGTGATAACTTCTGTTCTAGACAACTGATTGGCTAATGAAATAAAAGCGATTCCTGGTGACTGAACCACAGGAACGAACACAAATTCCTTCAAGTACTTGTCGTCGTCCATATTCCCTAAAACAGGGAAGGTGAAATGCGTTCTATCATCGACATCGGCTTGTACCTCGCCCATTGAGGGTTTTCTAGCCGAGGCACCTTTTCCATTGTTGTTGATATCGAGAAACGTTTCGCCTTGCCCTTCATGGCATAAGCCGCACGAATACAAAATCATTTCTTGGATGAGTTCGCCAATGATTCCGGCAGGTTGCTCATTGATCTCAGTTACGTATGGAGGATACAGAACCCAGTTTGTGTACAGTGTTTTGGGACAATTGCAAGTTTCTGGAAAAAGAATACAGAGACGTAACTATCGATGCTGCAGATTAGAGTGGAAAGGCAATCATAACTGATCTGTAGCAGCTGTTTGGCGTGTACCAAGAAACATCCCAATTATTCATCGATCATTCGCGTTATTATAATTATTTGTTGTCCTCACTGGGGAATTTGTGTAAATAATTATACTTTACTTCAGATTGACACCAAAACAGTGAGTTTCTTTCCTTTTTTTACAGCGGTATCCGTTCACTTCAGACGTGGCTAAGTTTTTATAATTAAATTTCTTTAATTTCTTTACAATAAATTTTGTGATATTCTTACAATTGTCTAAAAGTTGTTTGTCGTGGTGACTCGTTTTCATTTGTTACAAAAACTTCAGTAAAATGTTACAATGAAATCTTACCAAAATTCAGGCTACGGGTTTCTTGCTCAAGAAATTTGCAGTCTGGGAAGTCCTTACAAGAGCTGATCAATTTGGTTCACAACACAAAAATTGTTCTTTTTAAATGAAAGTAGCTACGTCTTGGTTTGCGAATCTTTAAAAAGTCCGCGTAATTTCTTTCAAATTTGTCATTTGCAATCCGTGTTAATCTTCTCCATCCGTAACTATCCTTGTTTCAGAGTTTATGATTTATTATTATCAATTGTTCTATCTTAGTAAACTATCTTATCTATCTTAGGGTAATTATGGCAGAGGCTTTTATTTGTGTTTACCTCCAAGAACAGCCTCGCTGGTCTGTCCATCTCCTTCTGCTGTATAACCTGCTACAGTAATGCTGTACTGTGTAAATGGGCTAAGCGAATCCAAAGTCAACTCATGCTTTCCAGTTGCTGGCGCAGTTACTGTAAGGGAATCTGTCTCATCGATACGTTGATCACTTATCTTCATTGGCTTATACGTGATGTGGTAACCCAGAAGTTCGCCTGTGACGTATTCTTCAGGTATGGCAGTCCAAGAAATGGTCAGAGAAGTAGCAGTTTTGGTGTCGAGCACTGATACCTCGGGTGCCACCCTGGGAACTGGGATATGAAGTGAAATTGTGATGAGAAAAATGTTTGTGAGGGCTTTGAAGTTTTTGTCCCTTTTTGTGTTTTTAACGGTGCTCAACGCTGTTGGACTGTATACCTCAGTCAGTAAAAATAATCACTTCACTCCGAAGCGACGGAGTGTGGGCCCTGCCAGCCTTCATAGTGATCGGAAAATGAATGACTGTCCTACCGGAGGCTACTTCAGTAACTTTATTTGCGATATACTGAAGAATAATGATGATGGACCTTCCTTACTTACTATGGAAGTAAAATGATGCGTCTAACTTTGGTAACAAATACTATTTATCATTTCGAAGCATATATAACAATTTAAGCTGGCTAAAAAAAATGGTGTAATTTCTCTAGTATTAGATACATTGCAAAACCGACCATTTACTACATTACATGTACCTCCTTCTTTCAAGTGAATTTCAGTTCCATCACTTGGGACTCCATTCCCGGCAGCATTGAACGCTGCTATTCTTAACCGGTAAACATCACCGTTCTTCAAGTTTTCCAAATGCATCGAAACAGTTTGAGAAGAAGCGTACACACTTGTCCATTCTCCGGCACTGATGGAACGAAATGCTACTTGGTATCCTGAAATTGGCTCCTTCACAGCTGTCCAGGACACTCGCAAACTTGTGGCACTTGTAAGGTATGTTTTCAAAATGGTGGGCGCTTGCTCGGGAACTGTAAAACATGCAAGAAAAAAAATCGAGAATTGGTTTACGTTATAAATGTCTCCTTCTGTGCCAATGATGCATTGCAGGAACGCCTTCTTCGCTACTTTTTTTTTTCTATCTGGAATGTTCCCTTTGTAGCCTCGTGCCTCGATTCTGGAGTAAGTCTGTTTGTTTTTCTTCGTATATTACGTTGTGCGCATATATCGAGCCAGTTCCGTTCCATATTTGATCTTTACAACCATGCAAATATCAGCACAAAAATGGCAATGTAAGAAGTGCTTCTCTTGATCATGTAGTGTATTATACAGAGTTGTTTAATCGCTCTGCATCAGTACGATTTAATAGATCCTTACTATCTATTCCTTTTGCATTGGAAAACTAGCATTAACCTACACGATGATCAAACTGAGGAGATATTTAAACTTTGTATTCCTCCTTTCTCAAGGAAAAATTATTCTCAGTATCCTCATGATCATAAGTACAAAAACAGCCTGACTTTTTCGGCCTCTACTTTCCGAGTCTGTGAAATATGGATGTGGAGTAAATATGCATCGAATAGAAATGAAGTTCTATCGATCTTCTATTTGCCCAACAAATCTCTTCTCGGATACCCCAACTATGTAACATAAGATTGAAGGATAAATTGAAATCAAAAATAGCACCCGCGAACCTCTCGCAAGCGACCACCAAAAATGTCAAGCCTAGGTTAACGCTTATCGAAGATGGTCTCTTACGAGAGCTTAGATCGTGTTGAGTCAAAATTTGCCTCATTAAATGTAGTAACCGCCATGTTTTAAATGTTTTATTCATGTGAAATTTCAAGATAAACTCAAGTACTCAGTCCCTTTAAGTAACTTCGGTCTCTAGTAACACCTAGAAAACACCCATAAATACTACAGCCATATTATCCAATATTATATCTGTCAAGAAGTGGCCGCTTGAGGGAAGATACAAAGAAAAGAAAATTTGAAACTTTAAACTCTGAAAGTGGTCGCAGTCGCGTACGAGAGCTGGTCACTTACAAGAGGTTCCAAATATTATTATTTTACTGAGGAACGTTTGGTATTTAGAAAAACTGGTCGCTGAGAAGGGGATCGCTTACGAGAGGTGGTGACGACTGGAGGTTGGACTGTACTTTCATTCATCTTTTTAACCACTTTCTCAGGAAGATATCATAAATGGCCAAACAATAAAACTTGGGAAATATCGAAGAAGTATAAGGCCATAAAATACGTTCATTGCACTCTTTTATATTCATGCAAGGCTAAAATGTTTGCGACCATTTGATGACGTTTCACCCCGTGCAGTTGATCATCGATCTAAAACCGATGCCCGAACGATTACATTTGAAAATATGTAAATTGAAACGTAAATGACAAGACCAGAAATACTGATGCAGTGCTTTTAAAATCATAAAATGTTACCTTTATTGGTTGTAATATTCACTAACGTAACAGATCCAAATTCAGACAGTAGCCCTTCATACTCCATGCTTTCCGTTAACTTCACCACCTGTTCTGAGTCTACAGCGTCAAAGTTAACACTAAAGGTAATTATTACGCTTCCTTTCCTGCAGCAGAAAATAAAACATTAAAAAATTAATTAATTAATTAAAGACGACAAAAATGAATAAAAGGAAAGAAGGCATTGGATATTTCTCTCAGTTATTAAACGGTACAAGTTTCATTTACAAAATTCAGAAGCAGTCCTAGTGATGTTTTATATTTACGAACACATTTTCATAATAGCATCCAGGGTTATGATCTCTGTTGTTTGTACGTGATGAATTACATTTATAATTAATTATATAATAATTATTATATTATAATTATATCGCATTCAACCCTTTCAATTCTCCAGAGATATCCATGGCAGCAATATCGGTGCAAGAAGATAATAAAACAGATCTAAATTTTTAATGGCGTAACTCGCTATGATGCGCCAGTAATAGTTATTGCTGACATTTAAGTGACCTATAACAATCAGCTTTAAGCTAAGGAAAAACTGTTTTGAATTTCGAGGGCAACATTAAACGATTCAAAATTGAATAAAGAAATTAATGTTTATGGTAATTAAAATTTCGAGTATTCTTTTAGAGACTCACCTGCAAGACAGTAGCTTCACCTCGACAGGATTATTCAAGTACAACTGTGCGATCTAGAATTTAAAACAGAAGTAACATGTAAGAGAATTGCGAACGCTCTAAGGTAAGAGTCAAGTCTGCACCTGTCAGTCAGCTCTTTCATCTTTCCATTGGTGCATCAATATGCCCCTACGTCTACCCTTAAATCTTTCCGCACTTCGGTCTGTCGTCCATTTTGACGTCAAGCTAGCTTGTTGGACTTTGACAAATTGCTGCTGCCAGGATTTATTTGACAACAGTGTGTTTAAATGGGAATTGCTCCAACTGGCACGAGCAAAAGTGTTTGAATTTATATAACATCATTATTAAGACTCACTACTTTCGGCTTTGGACATCAAAAGTCAATTATTCAACCGACCATGATAGCTTACTAGATGTCGTAGTGTGTCTTCAAGGGCAACAAAATCAGCGCTACTCTTCACTAGCAGCGAGTCATTCCACAGCCATTCGACTAGAACTGCTGTGATGTTGAAAACCTCAGCTGTAACAGAAAATTAAAAAAACGTAGATTTAAAGACAAACTATATTATTTATGAACAGAATACGGTAAGCTCGGCTATTGAAGTTTCACGTTTCGTTTCCAAAGCTAAGTGGACTTTAAAAACTAACTTGAATTGGTCAAGACTGCGGTAAAGAAACTAACATCGTAAAACTCTTTCCCAATTGTTAAGCTTAGTCTATTTATTAACCTGTGGGGCCTCTTAGGCCCCGTTTCCACACTGCGCACGAGGAATTTGAAAACGGAGGTTTCCCTCAAAAGCAGCACCAAAACAGAGTTTTTCGTTCATACGACACTAGATGAATTTGAAAACGAAACAATAACCGGTCCGGTTCTCCACTTGTATTTGAGGAACTCGGGCAGGGAAATCACATTATTATCGAGAAATCATTGTTTTCGAAAAGTTCCATTTTCAAGATGTTTTCTGCCTACACGAAAACTTAAAGCCCGCGTTTTCAAATTCCTCAGGTTTGAAGAGCGTTTTCGAAAAGCTCGGTTTTCGTGACGGATTAGCGTGACAGATTAGCGTGACAGATTAGCGTGACGGATTAGCGTGACAGATTAGCGTGACGGATTAGCGTGACGGATTAGCGTGATGGATTAGTGTGATGGATTAGCGTGACGGATTAGCGTGACAGATTAGCGTGACGGATTAGCGTGACGGATTAGCGTGACGGTTTAGTGTGGGTGGAAGGCCTAACCGTAGAAATAAAGCTGCGTTTTTAAATTCCTCCGATATATTGTAAACGGGTTAAACAGAAGTCGAACTCATTTCACTTCCATCATCAAAAATGTTAATAGCAACATCCTTTACGTTTGACGCTTTTCAACAGATTTTGGCTGAGTTCAGACGAGTCTCAATTCCTAGCAGTCTGTGTCTCAGACTAATCTTTACTGAAAAAGTCATTGTCTCCGAAGAGCTTTGCATCACCCACTGATATCTAGCTATCATTTCTTTCCACGTGGGACCTCTGACGGAACAATTTTCCTTTTTTTTTTAATCTTGCTGAGTTGAACAATAAACATAAAATCAATATATATGTTGTAGTTAAAAATTAAATTCAGGTAAAAATAATTTTAACCTAGTTGGATTCTCAATTTCCTTTGTCTTCTAACCTTAATTATTCATAATCTATGAATAAATAGGGTTAAGAGACAAAGGAATTTAATTTTTACCTGAATTTAATTTTTAACTACAACGTATACAAACTTTTTTCACCCGTGTTTCTAAATTACCTTCACAAAAATTAATATTGCACTGTCTAGTTTCTGTGCTATGTCCAATGCAATCTTCTATTTCCGTTCTATTGCAAAGTCGAATTCGTGTTTGATGTCCAGTCCCGCATGGTTTGGAACACGAAGACCAGTCACTCCATTGGGTCCAGTTGGCAGGCCTTTCATTTCCTAATAAATTGGACTAATTAGTAAAATTATGATAATTCATTTTTAGGATTCAGTGATTTAATACCGAATTTTCATATTAAATGTAGTGTTAAAGTCACAAAGTAGGTCGTGCTTGAGAAAGTCAATCCTGTTTTGCTGAAAAGCGCGAAGAGGTCTATATAACTGTCGTAATAATAGCTGTTCAGTAATTATCGTGACTTTGCCACTTGATCTTAATTATATTTTACCCAATACCAGTTCTCATTTAGCACCAGGGGCACTAAAATGATAACCTTAACACTACAGGAATCGTCAATTTTGGAACACTGACATCTAGCTACGACAAAGTCTGTACCGGCTTTAAAATCGTACCTCGCGAAGTCTTCCACATACCTTTAACTACCGAACTTGCGGCTGATCCCGTGAATGGTTGACTCGGGGTGACTGTCTTGAATGTCGTCTCTGTCACATGATTATTGCGCCTAGTGCTCGTTGTCATGTATAACGTACTTGCTACCAGTGTTGTAGGAGAAGGATAGGAGAAGGATAATGATGATGATGAGTGGGAAGAGGAAGAGGAGGAAAAGGGTGATGATGATGATGATAAGGAGGAGGAGAAGGGTGTTGATGATGCTGAGGAGGGGAAAGAGGAAGAGGAGGAGAAGGATAATGTTGATGATGAGGAGAGGGAAGAGGAAGAGGAGGAGAAGGGTGATGATGATGATGATGATGATGAGGAGGAGGAGGAGGCGGTAGAGGAAGAAGAGAAGTATGATGATGATGAGGAGGAGGGGGAGGAGGAAGAGGAGGACAAGGATGATGATGATGATGAGGAGGAGGAGGGGGTAGAGGAAGAGGAGGAGAAGGATGATGATGATGATGATGAGGAGGAGGAGGATAAGGGTGTTGATGACGAGGAGGAGGGGGAAGAGGAAGAGGAGGAGAAGGACGATGATGATATCGAGGAAGAGGAGAAGGGTGATGATGATGATGAGGAGGGGGAGGAGGAGGCGGTAGAAAAAGAGGAGAAGTATGAGGATGATGAGGAGGAGGGGGAGGAGGAAGAGGAGGAGAAGGATGATGATGTTGATAAGGAGGAGCGGGTAGAAGAACTGGAAACGAAGGATGATGATGAGGAGGTGGGGGTAGAGGAAGAGGAGGAGAAGGATGATGATGATGATGATGATGAGGAGGAGGAGGAGGAGGATAACGGTGTTGATGATGATGAGGAGGGGGAAGAGAAAGAGGTGGAGAAGGGTGATGAGGAGGAGGAGGGGGTAGAGGAAGAGGAGGGGAAGGATGATGATGATGGGGAGGAGGAGTAGGAGGAGGATAACGGTGTTGATGATGATGAGGAGGGGGAAGAGAAAGAGGTGGAGAAGGACGATGATGATGATGATGATGATGATGAGGAGGAGGAGGAGGAGGATGAGGAGGAGGCGGTAGGGGAAGAGGAGAAGTATGATGATGATGATGAGGAGGAGGAGGGGGTAGAGGAAGAGGAGGAGAAGGATGATGATGATATCGAGGAAGAGGAGAAGGGTGATGATGATGAGGAGGAGGGGGAGGAGGAAGAGGAGGAGAAGGATGCTGATGTTGATGAGGAGGAGGGGGTAGAAGAACTGGAGACGAAGGATGATGATGAGGAGGAGGGGGTAGAGGAAGAGGAGGAGAAGGATGATGATGATGATGATGATGATGATGATGATGAGGAGGAGGAGGAGGAGGAAAACGGTGTTGATGATGATGAGGAGGGGGAAGAGAAAGAGGCTGAGAAGGGTGATGAGGAGGAGGAGGGGGTAGAGGAAGAGGAGGAGAAGGATGATAATGATGATGATGATGATGGGGAGGAGGAGGAGGAGGAGGAGGATAACGGTGTTGATGATGATGAGGAGGGGGAAGAGAAAGAGGTGGAGAAGGGTGATGATGATGATGATGAGGAGGAGGAGGAGGCGGTAGGGGAAGAGTAGAAGTATGATGATGATGAGGAGGAGGGGGTAGAGGAAGAGGAGGAGAAGGATGATGATGATGATGATGATGATGATGAGGAGGAGGAGTAGGATAATGGTGTTGATGACGATGAGGAGGGGGAAGAGAAAGAGGTGGAGAAGGACGATGATGATGATGAGGAGGAGGAGAAGGAGGCGGTAGGGGAAGAGGAGAAGTATGATGATGATGAGGAGGAGGGGGAGGAGGAAGAGGAGGAAAAGGATGATGATGTTGATGAGGAGGAGGGGGTAGAAGAACTGGAGAAGAAGGATGATGAGGAGGAGGAGGGGGTAGAGGAAGAGGAGGAGAAGGATGATGATGATGTCGAGGAAGAGGAGAAGGGTGATGATGATGAGGAGGAGGGGGAGGAGGAGGCGGTAGAGGAAGAGGAGAAGTATGAGGATGATGAGGAGGAGGGGGAGGAGGAAGAGGAGGAGAAGGATGATGATGTTGATGAGGAGAGGGAAGAGGAAGAGGAGGAGAAGGGTGATGATGATGATGATGAGGAGGAGAATGGTGTTGATGATGAGGAGGAGGGGGAAGAGGAAAAGGAGGAGAAGGTTGATGATGATGATAAGGATGACGAGGAGGGGGAAGTGGAAGAGGAGGAGAAGGGTGATGATGATAATGAGGAAGAGGAAAAGTAATATGACGACGTCACGGATGAAGAACTCGGACACGGTGAAACGGTCACCTGACCAGTTTGGGAGCATGCAGGTGGATCTGTATAACAACGAAACAAAAGTGCAATCGTGAACACGTTTTAATAAGGACATGAACGACCACCATATTATATTTTCAAGGTAGCTAAATGTCTTTTCCTTTCACATGACTTTCTGTTTTTAATATGGGAGAGAAACTGATGAAATCTTCAGACGTTGTTTTAACTGTTATCGCTGTCAAGAAAGTGCTGCCAAGAAAATAAAAGCGACCAAGTGCCAGGAGTTACTTCTTTCTTGCATAGACAGAATTGGCTTTAAACGCTTAGTTTCTGCGGACAAAGTATGCCATGAATATGCGCAAAATCTGATATTAATCATTGAAAAGGTAAGTTCAACAGTTGATCCAGATGATGATCAAGATCTTATTTTTTATTTTGATCTTCTTACAATTTTATACATTGGCAAACAAGTAGGTGGTTAGAAAATAGAGAATCGTCAACTAGTAGAGATTATCTTGATGCGTCGCCAGATTCTCAGAACTGACATTAAACGAGATATGTTAGTCGATCGGTTATAAGAAACGATCTTTAAGAAGAAATGTCCACAAGAATCAAACAAAATCAAATTTCTCTGGCAAGGCTAATTCGCTCTTCTTAGAGCTATTGTAAGCTATTGTAGGAATACAAACAAGCTTTAGTTTTTTTTCCTTGAAATAGCTCTGCCTTTCCGAGAAAAACGACATTTTCGATTTAGCTCAGGTCCCAACTGAGATGAAAATCGACCATTTTCATTCGATTCCCAATTGGAAATTGTTGATTACAGGAAAGTTATAATACAACCAGCTTATTGCAGAACTATTCTTTGTCTAGAAAAGCACAATTTCAAGAATATTGAATTAATGCAATTATTTAATTGGCGGTAAAAAAAAACGAGAACGTTATTCAACGTTGAGTTAGATAGTCGGTAAAAAGAATTTGACCATGTGCCATATCTCCAATTAATTCCAAAAGATTTTGTATCCTAAGGCCCTAGTTATAGGGTCTTGGGTACCCGAGACAACCCTCACTCTGAGATAGCTTTAGCGAGCGTTTATATGTGAAAACGGTTTCCCTACAGGCCGAGTCTGCATGATTATTCATAAAGTAATAATAATCTTTTATTAGGAAGCCTTCATTCACTATACAGTGGTTTTCAGAAAGGTCCTAACTAAGATTAA
>OMLO01004439.1_pt1 | contig 11731 bp, 9 predicted proteins | sample 1674811 | NCBI WGS metagenome assembly OMLO01 (sample SAMN06265003, study PRJEB25207) | coral metagenome | isolation source: Coral host | place: Mexico:La Bocana,Puerto Morelos, Mexico | collected 2008-11-13 | reverse complement strand
TATCCGTCGAAGGCTGTAGAGCGACAGCCGAAAGCTCATGTTCTTTTAACATTTTAAGCCAGTGAACGTCTTTATTGTAATTCTCACAAGTCAAGTAAAAGTGAAAGAAAATGTCTAAATGGACTATTTCTTAGTTGCCTTTTCCCTCTGTATCAAAGCGAGTGTAAGTGGGAAGCCATTCATATGAAAATGAGCTTGCTAACAAGGTATTTTTTTCTCATGTAAATCAATCTTGTTTTCATGACAAAGGTTTTGCGCAGAGACTCGTTTTGAAACAGAGACAGAAGCTAACGGCAGAAATGGTCTAGTAAATGAAACAAACACGAATAATTATATATAACACCTAGAACATAACATATGAAGTTTATATGAAATAATTCATATATGAACTGCGGTTGTAGATGAAGTGACCAATAAATTGACCGCAGTTCATATATGAATTATTTCATATAAACTTCATATCATTTCACTCCTCACGGGAAGATATGAACTCAATAAATTGACCTCGCTCCCAATGTGTGGCCTCATAGCTCAGTTGGTAGAGCATCGCACCGGTATCGCGGAGGTCACGGGTTCGAATCCCGTTGAAGTCATACAATATCAAATGGACGTAGCTGCGCATGCCTTACCGTTTATGAAATAGTGAGGGTAAGCTTAAAACTCAAACATCAGGTAAAAATTATCTTTATTCAAAGTTTTAGTTCGTTATTGAGTTGTTTAGGCATGTATCGTCACATATGTGACCCCAAAGTCTAATGTCGCATTTTGTCTCAAAATCGAATGAGCAGGCATGCCTGTGGAATCGGTGTCGAAATGATATAGTGATTTGTAATGATTTAAAATGATACAGTGATTCGGTAATTCTGATCACCAAGTCTGCCTTATAAAAGAAATTGAAAGGGAGTTTCGCTCGACTGTGACTTGGACTCGACCATTCCCGGCAATACAAGGAAGCTAATCAGGCGATTCTCATGATAAGGTGTAATTTATAGTTTATATACTGAAGGCATGAGCAGCAAGGATGATGCATCACTGTTCGTGTCCCCTCAAAAAAGTTCTTTTATTGTGAAAATACATGGAGTGATCCCCGGAAGATGGTTCAGTAAAATCCTTAACGTTCATCGTGATACTGGGTCAGACCTGCAGAGCAAATCCTTTTCCTCAACTTGTTGCTTCAACTACTTTGCAGTTAAGTATAACTTATTAAATCCACGATTGTCTTAATAGTTTATCCTAGGCCTCGACGGCCCAGCTAGGCCGTAGGGAGGTCAGGGAAGTTGACGCCAATACGCTAACTGCATTAATGCTGCCAAGTTAAGGATTTTCATAACACGGTCGTGCTGCTTGCTATTTCGCTGCTGTTAGCACAGATCTAGATACACACACTCCTGTGGAGCTATACTACTCAGTGTAATATTACTGTGTAACCGGCCTGTAACTGTACTGGAGGGTTTTAGACAAATTTTCTCTTCACATGTTTTGTCGGCAACCTCGTGCAGAGGAAATTAAACGTTATTTTGGCAGGAGTAAAGGAGCTAATTTAACACTTTAAATAGAAAGGATAATGTTACTAGGGTTTTAATTCTGCTAACTTTGTACCGAATCTGTGAATATGTGTCTCCGAGCTTCAGGAGAAGAATTGCGTACTCCTGAGGTGTCTGACAAGGCGGAAATTGAAAGTTAACTTTTTAAATCGCTTAATCAGTTGAAAGCAACATTACTAGCTATAATTTAATATCTAGTTACAGTGGAAAATTTCTGATTCCCAGTACACTACATAAATTTTCCTGTATACTAATAGCGACTCAGTTTGCAAAAAGGATCAAATATTTTATCTTCTTTGCAGTGAGCTTGGGTCTAATACATATGGGTTATTGACCAAGCGTGAAGATGGCTGGATATTGGCCAAGTTCGTTTTTTGCGAGTTCATGCAAAAAAGAACGAGGCCAATATCCAGCCATCTTGACCGTACAAGCGTGGTCAACAAAGGATTTATTATATGTGATATAACACCAAATTTTCCTTGCAGGACAAAGCCCGTATCACGAGCGGACAAGATAGCTCCATCTTGCTCGCTCGGGTAGCCAATCACAGCGCGAAATTCAGTTCATCCTGCCCGCTCACGGAGCTAGTCATATAATAATTGAAAATAATGAACCGATTCTTTCAAAATAGCTCCAACGAGTTAATGCTACATTGTCGAACATCTCGCTGCACTATTCTTTACGAATAAAATCAGTGTTAAGGGTGCTCTCTATGTTTTACTTTGGAAATAAGGATCAAACAGTTAAGACACGTCCTTTCTTAACTTTCAGACTCAGTGTTCAAATGGCAGAAGGTGGTTCTCCTTCCGGGATGGACGAGGAAGATGGGTGATCTTCAGCGTTAACATACAAATATCAATCCAGTATGTTTTCCAGCAGTACAAATAACACTGTGTCGATTTTCGCTCTTTCTTATAACCATGAATGAAGAGGCTGCTGCCGTTTATGGTAATATCGATGGCATCGAACATCATTTGTTTATATAATTAAGGGTTAAAATGAAACGGAAAACTTGTTGACTGCCAGGGACCCTGTTTAATGATTCGTTCCTTTACAGTGTATATACCCACAACTGAATTTCTTACAACAGTCTGACTGGAATGACTGAATCTTGTACTTCCTGCCCGCGGGTGTTATTAATTAATAAGGCAGACTGAATTTACGAGAAACGCATTTATATTTCACAAGACAAATGTGCACGACGTAAACATTGCCAACCCTATTCTTACAACGCATGCCTGCAGCTTTCAGTTCAGTTTAAAATGTTCCTCTCTTCTTAAAGTCATCTCTCGTGGTCTCTATTTCCTACCGCAATATTGATATATTTTCAGTTCATCAATCGCGTTTGCAGGATCCATTTGTCTTGGTATTGGAGAAAGAGGGCGATGAAAAGTTTGAAGCACAGCTATATGCAGAGGCAGCAGCGATCTATACCATTGCGTTGAATTGCCCAACTTTACCTTTCATGGATACTTCTTTCATTGCCGAAAAGTTTTTCGCAAGAGAGCCGTGTGTTTCTACAAAATGGTCAAGGTCACCTTTTTAATTCTACGAGGCATGTAACATAACTCTCGAACAGAATCGATTTTTACTTACTGTATCAGCTCTGCTGCTAACATGTCTTTGGTATAACTGACAACTTATGCATGTCGTATCACACAGGGCAAATATCTTGAGGCCATCCATGACTGCGAAAGAGGTACGTATACGTTAGTTGCTGGCCTTATCTTTTTCCTTATTTACCGCCCTCCTTTTTTGATGTCTTCCCAATTAAGCTTACATTGTCAGCCTTTAAACGGCACTTTCCCCCAGTACACTTGATAATATCCTTAGTTTAGGTCCCAAAAATCGCAGACCCCACGTATAGTTTGAAAGCAGCCCTGATATTGATGTGGCCCAATGCTATTTTTGTAACCAATTCTTGACACTGTCTTATCTCTTGATGCATTCTCTTAACCAACAAAAAGCAAAAAGTTGCTTCTATAGAGGAAGTTATTTAGGGAATGTTATTATGTATTAAAGTGTATTGCTACTCTTTTCGATGAAAGCAAAAAAAAAAAAAAATTACTTCATATACACTTTAAAACCACACTATCCCCTATCACATTGTGGACATAAATTCGCTTGTACGTACGGGGGTTAAAAGCCGAACTTGTTAGATGAAAGCTCTACTTAACAAACTCAGAAATTTGAACTCTTTCAGGAGTTGGAAATCTTTCTTTTCAGTGAATGATTCTTTGTTGTCATTATCTCTTTTAGCAATTGAACATGCAGATTGCAGTAACAATAAGAATCTTCTTGCAATACCTGTTTTTATCAAGATGAAAGCAATACTGTGCCTTGGAGATTTTGTTCCGGCCTTTAAGTTAGCAGTGTGGTGCAAGCATTTGAGGCTCAATGTGAGTACTTGTAGTCAGTCAATCTGTTGACCCTATATACACAATAGAGACCATGATCAGATCAAAAGAACACTGATTGTACCCATGAAAATAAGTAGGCTAGTTTAGTAAGGGTAATTTCATGAATTATTTGCCCGTTTACCTGAAAATATATCACTGCTTTTCCCTTGGAAGGAACTTTGGCCAAGCTTTTTCGTTGTGTGTTTTTTTGTTTGTTTGTTTGTGCGTTTCTGTTTTTGTTTGGTTGATTGTGTTTGTCGGTTTGTTTGCAATTTTTTTGCGTGTTTGTCTATCTTATTTCTCTTCTACTTCTTTCCTTCTTCACTTGTTTGTTTGCTGGTTTGCTTGTTTGTTTACTTATTTTGCTTGCTTGTGAGTTTGTTTGTTTTCAGTTTTTGTAATTGTCTAATTAAATTGTAATTTCTTGCTAAATAAATCCCAACGGCTAGTTCATGGTGAATATCTTTTTGTCGTCTCTCCAGTGCGAGAAAACCAAGGAATGCTTGAATGATATAAAGGAAAAACTGAGAGAAGCATTTACAAAGGCAAGTGAATTAATTGCAGCCCTAGGCGGAGAACGGTTGTTGGAACTTTCTGCTCTAAACATGCTCTCAAATGTCACCTTTTTTCACTGTTTGATTGTCTTCATAATTAGTGCTCTGGACTTCCAATCGAGCAGTCTAGGTTCGAGCCCTGGCTCATTGTGTTGAGTCCAGGGCCTCTCTCCATCCAGGTGTATAAATGGGACTCACGAATGTAATATTGGGAGGTAAGTCTCTTTGAGGCTACGACTATTTTGCATGATGAAGTACATACATCAGTATAAGCAGAAAAGATGAAAATATTTTGGCTTTGTTCCAAAAATAAATTTCTTTCTTCTGCCCCTTATTTAAACCTCTTAAAAACTGCCCTGACTCCGCAATACAATAATGCATAACGCTCTAGACACATACACGCTTTGCGGACCTATGTGTTAAGTTAGCTCAATGCGTTGGTATACTGTATTGGAAAGTTAAGAAAGCGTGAAGGGCGAGAGTTCAAGACTCGGGCGGACAAACGCACGATCTTTTTGTTTTCTTTTCTTTTTCCCTCCGACGTGTTGTTTCTTTCTTTTTCCCTCAAGAAGTTAATAAGTGCTTTCCATTTATAACATTTGCTCGATATTCATGCATTCCATGCATCATGTTATTAAAACCCAGGAGCCCGCGTTCATTTCGTAACTAGGACAACAAATCCTTTCTAGGTTTTTTAAAAACAATTCAAATAAGAAAATGCTGGCACCACATGCTGTTGACATACATAGCTGAAATATATCTAATTATTATTTAACTAAGTTTCACATTTGCCGAACCATTCGACGACATTTTTGACGACAGTTGTGCATTAGTCAGCAGAAATACAAACAAAAGTTTACGACCCAAGGAAGGAAGGACCGACCGACCGACCAAGCGAGTGAATTCGCGCTCACTCACTTAACTCCTATTTTGAATTCTGCAAAATAGTCGTAAAAAAACTATAGCATCCCATCCAGGGGGGATGCTAAGGACACGGCAAATACCTGCGCTAATGAATTCTGTCTTAATTGTCATAGTTTTTTTCGATGATATAATTGTGTGATTCCATACAAGTAAACGTAAAGTTTTTTTTCCTCCTCTCTCTCCTCATAGGACCGTTCTCTGGTCAAAGAAGTTCTAGAAACAATGATTGACTTTGCCGAAACATTAAACATCGAGAATAACACTCGTGAAGTTGCTTTAGAAAGTTACACTGAGTTGTTGGATTTGTTAGACTTCAGGCTTCTACCTGGAGTTCTACAAAGGCAGGCTGAGATCCTAATGAACCTGGTAACAATTTTAATACAGAAAGCTTGATTAAGGTGTTTGGCTAATTAACTATTAGATTATGAGCTCGAGATTTCTTTTTAAACAGTAAGGTGTTTCTGTCAAGGAACTCTCGGCTGATAGTTTCTAGGCATGATAGTTTCCGCGCGCCAGTTCAAAAACCACATTTAATAATTTTCTTTTTTTAGATGGAAGCCGCGAATGCGCAATGTAAAATTTGAAAACGAAAACAGACAAAACCCCACTTAATACAGTTTCAATTGTATTTACTATAAATTTACACGTCGTTCATAATTTTATCTTTATCCTCTTCACAGACACTTCGAAAACACAAAGAATCGGCCGCCAGTTTGTTAGCAAGCGCATACTGCTAGGCCAATCGCTATCTACTTAACAATTAGATCCGTAGCCCGCAAAGGCTACGGGTCTTGCAGGATTTGCATTAGTCTACTAGTTGGGTGATACTATAATAGAATAGATAGTGAGTAGCGTTAGCCAACCAGAGATCGGAATTTGTCATACAACGCTTGCAGACATATACTAATTGAAGCTAGTGTATGCACAAACTGTGAAGATCGACTGTGAAGATCGACTGCTACAATTCATACGAAAGAGTATTGTTAGGAATGTTTATTTTAAAAGGTTCTTTGTAGTAATTGATCTTAAATATGTTTTTCGGAGAATTAACTTCTGCTTTTGTTTATCAATATCAGGGAAGATACGAAGAAGCAAAAGATATTTTTGCAAAGGGTAGGTAGCGCGGGCTGTTTTGCATTTCCTAGCTCAAAAAAATTCTCAAACAGTTTCTAAGGAAAAAATAATCGATTTTTTGCTTTATTGATTTTGAGCGTTTGGGACGCAGGGGTGGTCACTCGAGGTGGTACAGTGGTGATCGCGTTCGCCTCCCACCAATGTGGCCCGGGTTCAACTCCTAGACCAGCTGTCATAAGTAGGTTGAGTTTGTTGTTGCTTCTCGTCCTTGCTCCGAGGGTTTTTCTCCGGGTTCTCCGGTTACCCTCCCTCCACAAAAATCAACATTTCTAAAATCCAATTCGATCGGGAATTCGAGGGCCACGGGTTTCTCAGTCATATGGCTGTTATGTGCTACCCCCCTTAAACAAAGTTGATTTATTTATTATTATTTATTAATTTATTTATTTATTTATTTATAAATAGGCTGATTTTATTGGTTTACTTCATGGATTGCCTGACTGCGTTATCAGGCAGAGTGCAGTAAGGCCCCCTCCACACTACTGGTAAAACGTGAATCATAGATAACGTGTTTATACTCACCCTGTAATTTTCAATTACGTGTAACATCTTCACGTCTTCTTTTCCAGTACTGTGGGAGGCTATCTAAAAGTGCAGTTTAATTTTATCGAACACTGACATCGATTGAGGAAGAGAATGACAATAGCTAAAGAGGATAAAAAAAGAGGAGTGAAAAAAAAATATCTCAAATCATTAACATTGGAAACTTCAATCGCTTCGTCAGAGCGGCTTAGGTTTCGTCAGAGCAGCTGAAGGGCTAACGTTCGAAACGTCAGCTTTATAACTCGTTACAGTGGCCAATTTACATTTTCAACTTAGTTGATATAACCAATATTTCTTAAATAAAGCACGCGTGTGACGTAAGCCGCGTGCTTTATGGAGCTATAATTATAATGAACTCGAACTGACCAATCGCAGCGCGCGCAACTAGTCAAACATTTTATAATTTTACATAATACCGAGTATGCTTTTGAAAACGGTATGGAATTTTTGATTTTCAAGTCTAGAAGTTTCGATTCTCTTCGCTTGCTCTCCAAGTCCTCCAAGAATTGGGAATTACAATTAGCAGCTAAGCAATACTTTCTAAATAAAATTATCAACAACAGAAAACCGTTATTTGCTGTGCGCCTTCACGCGAGTTCGATTATCTGATGATGAAATTTGACCTCATTTCTGTGATTTTTCGAAGTTTTCCCGGCCAAATGTGAAGTTCCCTCGTTAGAGTGGATGTTCTCGTGGGTCACTCTGTTCTCTTGATCCGTTCACTGTCAACGCTGTCAAGAAATTAGAAAAAAAATCAGAGAAAACCTCCTCACTGATATGGAAAGCGGAAAAAGTATCGAGGACTTCCTCAGAGAAGTGGATGAACATGTATTAATATGTGCTGGTTAATTACGAAGCAATGGTTTTATGTCGCCCGCGTTCACGGGTAGATGCAATCGACGGTACTATCACAAGCTTCCAATATCCGGAGAGTTTCATAGTACTGTATGCTCCAGTTAAAAAATCCAAATATGTATTACTAAAATACTGGACAAGGCATGAGAACAACAAGTGACACTGGTACATGTAGCTCAGACACTTGAAATGACTTCTAACGTTATTTAACCAGTCCTTCTGTTTTAAACAAATCTAGTGATGAGACCCTCGGGTAGCCCTCAAATCTAATGTTGTGCAGGTGATGTGGTCTGTGCAGTCTTTGAGACAGAACGGTGTGGAAGTGTTCAAAACTTTTGTTGCTCATTGAAGCCTCCGACCTTGATGGATCGCCCGTTTTCCTATGTTTTTTTCTTAATCCATTTTTCCTCTCACTTTTTATCCTCTTAATATTTTCTTTTACTTACATAACCCGTTCATTTGTTCATATAACCAGTAAATGTGCTTGTATATATAGTTTTTCCTTCGCTCTCCATGCTTTCTTCAAAGGGCTTCTAAGAACCAGAGGCAGCGTTTTAGATAAGCCTTCCTCCACCTGGGAAGATCTGTCAAAGAAAGGAGACCTCACAAGTAGAACTCCAGAAGAGCAACCATACAGAAAAGAAGAATGAAAAACTCCAGGTGTTGTAATGCAGAAGACGTCAAAGCCAGGTGCAGTTGTCGTTTACTAATTTAACAGTATACCTGCATGGTACTTACATGTTTATTCAAATAATTTCAAGGTAACAGACTGAATTCTGCCAAACTCAGTGTTTGCAAGTTATATTAAAGAGATTGTCATATTATAAACAATTATTGGATGAGGTTTTTGTGATATCCAGAATAATCAAGGTCGAGGTAGGGGTTATCAGCGGAAGCCGAAGACTGAGGCTGATAACCCTTACCGAGACCTTGATTATTCTGGATATCACAAAAACCGAATCTAATAATTGTTTTATTATACATTGAACGACACAGAAAAAAAGTCATGTTTCATGCTTCTTCACTGACTGCAAGCAAGACAAAGTGAGTTACTTGACAGGATTATACATAAAAATCATGCAGCGCGGTCATACATGACATGATTACCCGTGACCTTGAGTGACCTTGACATGATTATTGTATAATCTGCAGTTATGACGTTACAGGCGAAAAATCAGAAAAGAGATAGTGAGTTCAATTATTAATAATCCTAGTTATTCCTAAAGTTAGACTGACATAGGAAACACGCCGTGCACATGCTTTCAAACTGCAACCCCAATCATGCACAGCCAATCATGTCTCAATTCCGTGAAATGTTTCATTACCTGATGACCAATTCCATTTGAAAATGTAAAGTACCGAGAAACATTTTTATAGTTCATAGAATAAAGATATTTTGCCTGCACCTGCATATTATTTTAAAGCACGCAAATTTTGTTGCAATGCAACTTTCCACAACTATTTGTACGGACCTGTACGAGACTCTGCAGTGAAGATTGTTTACGGTAATGAATCCCAAAGAATGAATGAAGAACTACATATTAAAACGTACCTTTGGAATCATTAATCAATCATTATTCCAACAAGCTATGGGTAGAGGTCTTAAGCTTGAGCATCCAGCATAAGATTACACAGTTATTAAGCGGATAAAATGTCCGGTTGAACTCTTGCAATTGGCAAAGACAGTCGCGTTGCGGACACCCACTGTAATGGACTGAAGTTACATCACCGGCCGAAACTCCCAAAAAAATGTATGGAGACAACTTCCGCTCTTACGGACAATTGTTCTACTTCTTCTACAACGAACAGCGAAGACCTATTGAATGAGATACTAGTTTGTACACTAATTTGACAGATGTTGTTTCATTATGTATGAAATTAAAGTAAATGCGTACTATAAATTAAAATCAGCTAGCAATGGGTCATTTTCATCACATGCTGATATTTCGATCTCTCGTTATTACGGACATCAAATACCAAAGCCGAGGATGGTCGCTATAATGAATATGGACTGTACATATTTGAAAAACATTTAAATTGCATTCAAGTCACAATCAAGTTGGAGCATGTACGTTCAACAAACTGTGGCCTCAAGTATTCTTTTGTTTATAAAGGCGAAGAATTGACTTTCCGCCTCCTTTGTAGCAGATAACTGCAATAACAACTATTTACCGGTACTCATTTTATAATCCTGTGTGGAGAGAGGCGCTGTGAGCGTAAATAATCCTGCCTAGGAACACAGCACAACGACCCTGGCCGAACCGAACCGCTCAATCCAATCCAGGGCGCTAACCATAACAATAAGAAAGGTTATTTCTAATTTCGGACAGACCATGTCCGTGTCAGAACTGACCATTCAAATTTTAGTGGAAAATGGATTGCTTTCATTTCTTCACAAGACAAGCAACATATGCTGTGAAATGGCTTATAATTTGGCATATTCGCTTTCAATATTTCTTAAGGAATTTTACCTCCAGAAGTAAAGAAAATGGAAAATGAAACTCCATTTTGGGGTTGCGAGCTATCCTTGCGAAAAACTCGCCCGTTTAATAAAACAACCTTATTCTCTCAAATTACTACATAATTCTTTCCTCTTGCCTTCCTCAGTCATAATCCCTGAAAAACGACTTGCTTATCTCAAACACAAGGAAAGTTATGATTTTCTTTTCTCATCTTCTAAGAAACGTCTTTGGCCTTTTTACTTATATAGCCCTCAAACAATCTGATTGTTAATGATCTACTGAGGCAAAACTAAAAATATCAGAATTTGAGCAAGTAGTCGAAGATCCCACGGTTTGTGAGAAATGACGAATCCCGCATTTTTACTCAAATGGATTTGGAATTTCTCAGTGAATTTTGACAAATTATCTGACTAGTTTTATTAATTTTTTTTATCTTTTGGAGAACACGGTGAAAGTTATTTTACACCAAAATATTGGAGAATGTTTGGAGCTTTGCCTTGCTTTTGATTAAGTGTAGCACTGAGGTCATGCTTTCCTGTCACGCATCACGCATTCTTGGTTAAAGCAGGTATTGATTGAAAATCTCGTATTCCTTTCGAAGCGAAAAGCGTTCGAGGTCCTTTTTGGTATTTAATTACATTTTATGTAAGGAGAAAAATTGATAAACTGATAAAATAATTAACATTTTGAGAAATTATTAAAGAAATGAATTGCGATTTTATTTCATCCAAAAAAGGTTCAAAAATTCAAGAAAGGATCTTAACTATTAAAGCTCATTATCTTTTTCCCTTCATTCTACAGTCGAAGAGTCTCCCTCTGTTAAGCACTTCAGAGACACTATGGATAACAACCAATTTAGAGAATTTGTTACTATTCATGTCAAGGAAGGTGCATGGCAAGTAGTGATGCTGTTTTGGGATGAGCTGCTTCACAGAGACAGCAAGGATGACGACGAGGATGCAGTGAGTGGTGATCTGAAGTCACGCACGTTGACGTGGTGGCCAACTGATGAGGACCACGGTTTAAGAACACTAATTAGAGTACTAACTGAGGGGGTTCATAAACTAACAGATGAAGGAGCAAAGCATATAGCTGAAGCTCTGACTATCGGTCACCGTTACCCATATCGCCTAGACCTCAACTGCAATGACATAACAGATGAAGGAGTAAAGCATATAGCTGCAGCCCTGTCTAGCAGTCACTGTCACCTTGAAAGCTTAGACCTCACAGGGAATAAGGTAACAGATGAAGGAGTAAAGCATATAGCTGCAGCCCTGTCTAGCAGTCACTGTCACCTTGAAAGCTTAGACCTCACA
>OMLO01004438.1_pt1 | contig 11732 bp, 9 predicted proteins | sample 1674811 | NCBI WGS metagenome assembly OMLO01 (sample SAMN06265003, study PRJEB25207) | coral metagenome | isolation source: Coral host | place: Mexico:La Bocana,Puerto Morelos, Mexico | collected 2008-11-13 | reverse complement strand
AGTGTTCGACAGGTCTAGGACCTTCAAAGCACAAGTGCTGTTTTCTGACACCAAATCACCCAGGTCGCCCAAGACCTGTGTGGATGCCAACGTCAAGTGCCTCAGAAACTCTTTGCCTCTGAACACTTTGACGTCACCGGTCACATTGGTTGAGGAGAGTTCGAGCCATTGAAGCTTTTGACACCGTTCAAAGACTCGTACATCTCCAATGATCTTTGTTGAAGACATCTTCACTATGGATAGTTTCTCCTTGTCCTCAAAAACTCTTATGTCACCTTCCACTCCAGTGGCTGACAGGTCCACACCCTCTAAGCCATGTACATGTTGAAAAGATGACACGCTCCCATGAACGTGAGTGTCTCGCAAGATCACTTGCGTCACAGCCACGAGACTTGCAAAGACTTCGATTCCACCTGATACGTTGGTATCTGACAGGGAAAGTGTGTTCAGGTCTTGGGTGGAATTGAAGACGTTGATGTCTCCCCTCAGATTGGTCGAAGATGCCTGCAACACCGATAACTCAGGATGACTGTCAAAGACTTTGATGTCTCCTTGGACTTGCGTGGCATCAAGTGTCAACATTTGCAAGGATGGTGTCGAGGTGAAAACCTCGATGTCACCAGCGACATGGGTTTGACTGAGAGCCAAGTGTTGCAGGTGTGTTGTCCTTTGGAAGGACTTGATGTTGCCTGAGATGCCGGTGGCCTCCAAACGGAGCTCTGTCAGCTTCTGGGTGGCTTCGAAACCTCTGATGTCACCAAATACCAAGGTATTTGAAAGGTAAAGGTGCGTCAAATCGGTGAATGCCTGGAACACTCTAATGTTCCCACCAACGGCAGTGTTGCTCAAGTCAATCTGTTTCAATGCACTTCTTTGAACATCTGGATCCGACAAGGATTCGACATCTCCTTTGACTCTCGTTCCTTCAAGGTCCAAATGTTCCAACTTGGACAACAAACGAAAGACTGCAATGTCTCCCTGGACCGATGTGAAAGCTAAACGCCCTTGATGTAAAATATCGTATCAACCGAATCGGCTAACTGGAACCCCTCGGCTCGTCAAAAACACCTTCACGAATGGCCACTGCGCACTGATGTTCCACTCAGAACGCCCAGCCCACGATTCGCGACGCTGTGTTTTGATATGAAGGGCAAGTCCACCCAACTCTTTGACTTCCGTGAGCACTTGCAGATTATCGTCCAAGATGCACGAACGTCCAATCTCCTCTTGTCCCAAAAGAGCTTGAAGAACTGCCGCCTTTCCCCCAAGACCGGTTCGACTTGAAGTGATAACGACTAGATCAACTGGTAATCCGCAATGCTCAACGCTCTGTAGAAGAAAGTTCCGATTTCGTTCTGATCTCTCAATATGGCTTAGGATAATCAAACGATCCTGAGTTTGAAGATTCTCCCTGACCACGTTGTAAAATTCGACGACCTGACGAGGCAATGCACCAGTATGCTGATCTGCCCTTGCTGCCTCCCTCCTGTTGAGCCTCCAAGTATCTGTCACTTGATGCCAATCGATCGCAATCACACGACCCTCTTGACCCAATGTACCAACAGTCTCTAAATATCGCTGCCGAATCTCCCCACGATCGTTGAAGGAAAACGCTTCGACTCCCCTCAAAAACTGTTGACTAATCGGATTGAAGGATCTGACAGATGCTGAAGACGAGGATGGCCTTTCAAGATCAATCACTGGAGCACGGTGTTTCGGTGGTGTCTTTGGTGCCGCTGTAAGATCAACCACCGGACCCGTAACCTTTGGAGCAGCAACCTTCGGAACCGCAACCTTTGGAGCAGCAACTTTCGGAACCGCAACCTTCGGAGCAGCAACTTTCGGAACAGCAGGCCTGATAACAACTTTAGGAGTTGCAGGTGGCTTGGGAGCTGCAGATGGCTTCGGGATGCTACTTGATGCACTCAATGAGGATGATGGACGTACTCGAAGAGAACCTTTAGGAGCTGGTGGGGGATAGCTGGGCTGAACCGGTCCCTTAGGACGAGCCTTGAGCAACACAGTCTCAGGAGTCGGCCTCGACAAAGGCAACAACGGAGCTGGAGCTTCCAAATCCACGATATCCACCAGATTTTGTTGCAACCCGTCGGGATCAACAAACTCCGCAGTCTCACCTTCTTCGTCTGTAGTAGACTCCGGTTCCCAAGTACACGGAGTGAACAAAGGTCGAGCTAACCCACCACTATGGACAATCGGGATCGACTGACGGTCACGGCCTTGACTTTCTTGATAACGCAAATATGCCTCGCGTTTTCTTTTGGCCGATTTCCCTCCCCGGATTCCCCGGGACCCCCTTTCTCCCCACTGATCCGCAAACTCACGTCTGGGGTCCGGGGAATCCGGGGAGCTTATCCACAGATTTGATTGTAAACTGTTGTCAATGTTGTAAAACCCCCAATCGAAATCCGGTTGAAAATCAAATGAAGGAAAAACAACGAGCGAAGTACGGCTGATAACCACTTGTTTGGTTAATCAAGCCAAGTGCAAATGATAAGACGCACTTTTTACTTGAGCCAAATTGATGAGTATAGATCAAATGAACAACCATCAGAAAGGGTCTATACATGAGAATAATATGGGGTAGGTTTCACTCCATATTCTTCAAGTATTATAGATGAGTTACTGCTAGTTTATATATATATGTGTAGTTGTCTGACTTTGAATGGTTCACTTGGGGTCGATACATACCCCTACTACTAAAGGCATTTAAAGCTGTAAGGTGCTTTCCGCTTTTCAGTAATACATACACATTCAACAAGTAAACCTATAACCTGTTTGAGGATCAAAACAAGCTCAAGAACTCCGATGCCTCCGGACTCCGTCTCCGCGTCTTGTGTGAGAGCCTCTTCTTCGCTCTTGAAACTGACCTCACTTTGAATGGAAAAAAAACTGTTCAAATTTGCCGGTGAAATTTTAGTCTTGGGGAAGACGAACCATTGTCGAAGTGAAGGGGGTCCGCGGAATCGTGGTGAAAATATCGAAAATGAAAATATTGATTCCATCGGCGACGGCTGGTGACTTGGATTTTGGGTCAAGCCACTAAGGGATCCATATTGTTTTTGAAGTTTTCAGTTTCCGGGCTGTCTTCTTTTCCTTGGCAGTTGCACTGCTCATCCAAGTCGACAGAAATACTCCCACTGGTCCAGAAGGGTGTCAAATGCAACTGGATACCTGCGTATTTAGATGGATCAATCCCTCGAACTCCAAGCAAATCAAAGTCGATGTTACACTTCAAGGAGCGCTCCGTAGTAATCATCTGCAAGGTCTCGGAAGTTGAATCCGATATACAAGAGAAGCCTGCAGCCATCAACAAGCGTGGACGCACAGTCCAGGCAGGATTTGTGTAGCTTTCGAATTCCAACTTTTCATCCTTGTCTAGTGCATGCCAATAGGCCTTGTGACTCTTGTTGATGTCCAAGCCCCATCCATTCGCTGTGGGAAGTGCAGTAGCATCCAAACAAGTGCCGTTCACAATGGCTTGACCCAAAACATTGTAGCTGGTAGAGCCAAAGAAGCTTGAAATATCCTTGTCCTCAACACGGATCCGAATTGGAGGCAAAGTCACCGTCTGGTGTTCGCACAACTTGCCTTGAGTTTTTGGCATCACCAAATGAAATCAAGGACAATAAACAACATACTTTCTTGAGAAACACAGTTCGCAAAACCTTTTGTCTAGCTCGCCCAAGTCACCATCATCAGTGTCAACTGGCAAGTTGATTGGCCCTAGAAGCAAGCGTTGAAGAAAAGTTGGGTTCAGAGTTTTCCTCAAAGGATCCTGAAGTTTGAAGACACGATCTTCAACCCTAACTTCGTAGCATGGGTCTGCTAAGGAGTCTTCATCATCAGAGGGCAAAGAGCGCGCAGCCAACATATCGACATGGCAGTACACCGGGGTCAATTTCAGTTCCTCAAATTGCACCCTGGGCTCTTCTGGCTGCGCGGTCATTTCATCTGGTACTTCTGCACTCATAGCAGCAGAACCCAACAGAAAACCTTGAAGTAGTTCCCAGTTTTTCCCATCCTTGACAGAGGCAACGGAAGCATCAAGGAGGAGTTCAGCCCAAGCTGGCTTCGACAACTGTTTGTCACTTTTCAACGGCAGCTTTCCGAAAATCTCAGGCGGAGAAGTTTCACCATGTTTGACAACGTAGACAAAGGCGTGGCTCACATCCTGGCGAAGTTCCGACCCACTTGGCGTTGAGGGTTGAAAGCGTTATTTCGGCTGAGTTTTAATTCAAGATGTTCCAACAAAAATCTGGGACCACTTCATTCAGCTGTGCTGGCCTCGGCTCCATCACGTTGATGTCTGATATTGATTTCAACCACTTAGCAGGGGCGTCAGGCCCATCATACCTACCTGATACAACGAAGCCCTGGTATGATGGGGCTGATCAGTCGTGCGTACCTGCTCCGACATCTACATGGTTATCATCATATAAGTAAGGGTTCTTCTTTTCTTTGTCAAGTTTGTCCTTCCCGCTTTAAAAGAAAAGTAGACATGTTGCATTGGGGCACCAAGCGTCACTGTTCAACCTAATTGCGCATGCTGGCGATGCAATGAAAACCACTGTCATCTGTCCTGTCACGACCTATGTGTCATTTCACAAATTGAGAACTTTTATCACAACCAAATCTCGTAGATTGATGTTGCTTGCATTTTGCTTGCATTCTGCTTGCCTTTGCACTTCCTCATTTGAATGGATCCCATTTGTGTTTTCAAAACATGAACAATTCCAAATGCAGCACGGCACCCCATACGGTCCACACATTCCACAATGGATCCCACATGGATGCCACGTGGATACCATGACTACTAAGGGATGCCTCGGCCTTACCCCCGGGCTGTCCTCAGGAAGTCGGAGGGTTTTGTAGCTCTGCACCCAAGCAGGCTTCCCGGCTGCAGGCGACTCAAACCGAGCCACTCCACTGCTATCCACACGAGCCTGAAAAGTGATCATATTTGAATCAGTGGTACCAGGCATTACTTTGATGAGGACCTGGATCTTCTGGCCCGCATACTTGTCAAGATACAAAGCTCTATATAGGCGCACTGTCAACTTCACATCTTTTCTTGACTGGTGCATCTTGTCTATGAGATTGGGAATCTTCCCTGAAAAGCGAGAGAACATCACGAAGAGCGAGGCATGAAAGGTACTTGGAGATCGGCCCCCACGACCTCGTGCCATCTCTTCTGCCTCTTCATTCTTCTGACCCTTGGCAGCTCCATAGATGTGCCTCCAACATGGAGGTCTTTCTGCAAAAGCCTCGAAGACTGCAGCTTGACCCAAGAATTGAGAGTCGGAAGACCAAAGTTCTAAATGAATGCTGGACTTTTCGGGCGTTGTTGTCACCGCGAAGCTTTCTGACCATGCACCGACTGTTTTCACAGTGTCCGTTGGAACTGTGAATGCACAGCTGGTACTCTTGCTCGCAGAAATAACTTTTAAGCAAGGCGCGGACTCTTCCTCTACGATGCCAATGGCAGCAACATGTAGGTAAAAGGTATCCTCCTTCTCCATCTCACGTTTACCCCTCCTGGATGGAAGTTTTGACTTCTTTTCTAGAGGTGGTGAGTGCCTAGCACCTGGAGCATACACATCAAGTACTACCTCAACATCACCAGCTGACCTCTTCCCAGACATCAGCAATGCTTCAAAGTGTAGTTGGAGACTTGAATTCTGAATGCTGTCATACAATTCTGACACGCTTTCCTTCCACTCCCCAAGTTTGGCAGCGCTCTCTCCAAGAGGAGCATGCCAAAGTTCAATGATGAGATCATAGTTGTCGAGTCCAACTTCATTCTCCACAAAAATCCATGTGGATTTGCCAGACTCGTCACACCAAAGAAATTTGCGGCTCTGTGTGCCCTTTCCATTCGCATCCTTCACATCCTTCTTCATTTGTGTCCCATCCCCATGTGGCATGCCCTTCGCATCCAGCAGAAGCTGATGAGGTGAATTTGGATGCGAACTTTTCCCAAGCACTCGAATTGTGATTGAATCGGTTTTATCCACCTGGCATTCACAATCGGTCGGTCGATTCATGGAAATCGAGTCCTTCAAGATAATGCATCTAGATCATCTAACCGTTAGTGTATTCTTTTGAGTAAGGGAAATCCTGACAATTTTTGTCCTGGCTTCTTCAAGCCAAACCCTTGGAAAAAATGACGACACGACAAAATGAAAACGAAATAAAAACACACAAACCCGACCAACCCGCCTTGTTTGCCAGGGATAAGGAGCGTATCTCTGAGACCAAGCAAAAGCGATGAATGTGCATGGCAGCTTCACCCAAGTTCCCTGCCCGTGACAAGTCATGTTTCATACTCGACACACCTTCTCCAAGCTGCCACGCGACTACAATCGAAGGCGCACGAACTTCGGAAGTTTCCAGAAGGTATTCTTGTCTCTGCACCCTGTTCACACGAGGAAAGTTGAGCTGGGTGGTCCCCAAAGTTCTTGCATTCCATGAATCTCTTTTGATATTAATTTCCACAGTTGGTGTTCCTGCTACAAAAGAGCCTTGAAATTCCACAATGAAGTCCCACACTGGACAAGACGAAGGGGTGCAAACCGCCGAAGAATATTGCTTCTGGCCAGGCCTTCCTTTATCCACAAAGACCTCTACAAAAGTGGCTTCATTGGGGAAATGCTTCCCATGGTGGACACAAAGCCGTAGCCAATCCTCCCCCACCTTATCAACACTCTCCAAGAATTCCACAGGAGTGTTGACATCATCGACTTCCGGAGAACAGCACGCGCAAAACGAAGGGATGGCCAACGAAGTGAAGGGCGCCAGTTGCTGCATCGCAATATCTTTCGCTAACTGACCTCTCAAAGCATTTTCCATGGCGTCAGTTTGGTGGCAACACCCTGTGTTTTGCGCAACCTACATGGGGAACTAATGAGCTATTTCACTATTTCCACTTGACATGTGAGATCCATGATGGGTAAAAAAAATCTTTGCATCTGTGGCAATCATTCTTTCAGCTGACCAACTGCCATGCAATACACACACACACATCGTTTGCACAGATTCTGCCAAAATGGCCTATGGCCACAGGATCATGGAAAGACCAGCGTGGCCAGTTTCCCGGAAGCCAACCCAGTCTGACAGCTGAAGCGATTTGTTCAGTCTATCCTTCCACAAATAAGGATGTATCAACCCAGGACGAATGTCAACCCCTGGACCTGTTTACTTCAGAGGGATTACCCCAAGTGACAGCAATGATGTTAGATCATCTTGTTGAAGGGTAACCCTCGTTCATTCGAAACACACCCTGGGGATGAGAATGTCATCCTGGGTCGAAATTACGCAGCTGGGCAAGCTTTTCTTTTTCTCAACTTCTCTGGGGCAGATAAGGGCAGAAACCATCCCGTCAATTTGGGGCGGTTTGGAGTCACCACATGCACCTGGTTGAGCGGCAAAAGAAAGCAGAAAAACGGTGACAACAACTTTGTTGCAACAGTGGTGCATTTTTGTATGCGGAACAACAACAAACAATCAAGGGGAGATGCAACACTCGGGTACTAATTACAAATGGTTCACAGTCTCAGAATTGAATTTCCTCTAGCCAAAAAGGTATCTTCAATGAAGTTCTCAAATTGCCAGACTGACACGACTTAAGCAAGTCTCACAATCATAGCAGCTGCGTTGCCTCGTGGTCACTTCGATCATCCTTGATCAACAATTGAGCGAGGTCCTTCTTATCCACTGAGATGCCGGCCAGACCAACATCCATGGCACTGCATCTAGAATGCATCGGCCTAACCAGTTGATACTGGCATGTGTCACAACAGTCCAAGCATCACATGTATGAAACTGGTTGCAAGTCAAAGCCAATCCAGCCTGAAATCGTGTCAGCTCCTCCGCCAAATCTTTCAAATCCTTGAGTGTTGAAGATGTCATCTGGCCAAGGTGCTGTCATCCGTCGGAATCTGAAGGTGTGGAAAATTTCGATACCTGCGAAGCTGCTCCTCCTGCAAGCCAGCTGCTCAGTTGTGCCACACTCACCTGAATGGACAATTGGACCAACCTTTTCGAGAGAACTGTCTACAGACAAAACTACTTCCAAATGAAATGTCAAGTTGATCATCCAAGATGCTTGCCAAACTTGCTGTGCCCAGACTGACTCACACCTTGCCCATTGCGTTGCTTTTGCAACAAGATACTGCACAGGCTGGGTCGAAACTTCTCAACAAACATGCAAATTGTAAAGGGACTTCACCCCCCCACCGCCAGGTTTGGGCCCATTGGTCAGAAAACTAATCTGCCAACCAAAAGCATCCGCCTCCGCAAATCTGATATGCAGTGAGACTGACAAAAATGGAACAAGAAAAAAACGATCAGTCAAAATGCCTGAAATGCGTCAAAAACTTCAGCCGTGGCACCGAGTTCCGCTCTCCATCGGCCACATGATTGGGGCAATCCACTGGGCCGGCGTTGCAATGGCATGGGTGAAACGATTCCAACTGAGGAGCCCACATTAGTTACGTCTGCGACCAAGCTCACCGTCAACCACAGCCCACGTTGGAAGCCTCACAGCGACGTTGCAAAAAAAAACAGTCGTATTGGGGTGTCACCTGTCTTGAAGCCCACCCAAAGGCGTCGTGCCGAAAGCTAAGACTTTAGCTTGTTGGTCCCGAACTGACCTCAGGGTTTGGACCCTGAGGCTCGTTGCTCAACGTTCAGCACATCCCACTGACACTCCGAATCACTCGACCAATTCTGCTTTGAAGAGGGATAGAGTATTCTGATCACCTTGATGTCTTTGATCCACAAAAGATCTGTAGACATTCTACGTGTTCCAGTGGCTCCAGCGTGCCTGACAATCGTGGGCATGACTGCAACTGATGCCTTCAAAGGATCGATTTTTCTTAAGTCAAAGAAGCCTTTGCACAACATCGTCTGCTTGGGCAAATTCCATCAAATTCCGTTCTGTGTGTTCTGTATGCTCTATCTCCAGGCTTTGCCTAAGTCACGCCCCTCCAAAAACTGGAAGCCATGGTCCTGGACTGCAGCTCCTTCAAGCAGGTATTGGTTTTCTGCATGGAAAGTGTTAAATAGAATGATTCGGCATCATAGATATGATAGCACAAATGAGCAAATGCTAGGCTGAAGCAGTTGGGAGGTCAAACTTCACATGTCAAATTTCAAAAAAGTCCAAGGAATTTGACGGAAAAATGCCGTGAAACGGTGCGAAGCTGCAAAGCTCTTGAGTGCCGACCTCCTGAGGTCCTATCTCTGCTCAAACATCTGCCAAGAGCTTCCTGAGGGCCACATAGTCTGGACGCTCCTGACAAGCTGGGCAAAAACATATATGAAAACATCGACCAATCGCAAGAAACCGGAACGGCCAACACGTGTTGCTTTTCTCTTGGATGACCTCAAGTGGACGAAGACCGGACACCTCAAAGTGTTTCTACGTGTCAGATGTTTCTGAGTCACCACAGAAACATCTGACACGTAGAAACACTACGCTCTCACTACGCACCCAAAGAAACATGTTCACAAGAATTTCACAAATGTGCATCTTCAGCAGTAGCTGTCACCTGCGCAGAGTTCATCAAGGGTGTTGACTCCTTCTTCTCACAGATCTTCCTGCACAAGAGAGAAAGCACTCTTGGGGCATGCTCTTGAAAAACTCTGGGCAAAGAAAGGCGTCAGCATTCTTCCAATGCTGAAACTTAGGAGTTTCAGAAAGAGTTCAAAAAATCAAGGAGTTCACGGAGTATTGAGTATTGAGTATCGATGAGTATTGCAATGTATCAAGTCATGTCACTCTTGGGTCTTCGAATCAAGGCCCGACCAAGGAAGGGCTCCTCGAGTTTCGTCATACCGAAATGACCAAAACGGTTGAAGTCCACATTCCACAAATATGCAGTAGAAAAGCCTTTGATGTCGTTGATGATTGAAAGGAGTGTGGGGTTGGAAAATGGTGGAACATGTGAGATACGAAGTATGATACGCATATATGTAAGATGTCCTTCTCATTTGGTTTGCAACGTCGAAACCGTTGTACTTCGAACTGGTTGGGAACATGAATGCTTCTTTTGAGCGGCAAACCTTCTCTAAAGGTGGAGCCCTACCATGCGCTACCCAAACAGCCTTGCATCTACATGATCTACATGGTCCAACTGCCGCAAATCTCCTCGAAGCAAGTACATGAGCATGTGACCGATGGCCTGTACCCAGAACAGTTCCAATGTGCTTCATCCTGCTTCATCTTCTGCCATCCTCTTCCTCTGTAAGAAGTCTCTGTTTTTACCTTGTTCGACAAGTTCAACCCTTCAACTCACATCCTTTCTGCCATCAAATTGGAGCTGACCTCCAAGTCATCCCGTCGACTCTGCTCAATGCCCTTGTGCGCGTTGATTGAGGCATACCTGGCAGACAGGGACACAAGACCTTGGGACATGGCTCCGAAAACAGACTCGACTTTGCAATTTCTACTTTGTACATTTGTACCTGATTTAGCATACTGTACTCCTTTCATGTCCAAAAGAGTTCTTGTCTCCTCTTCTGTCAATGAAAATCACGTGTTACGTGTTGATGTGTTGCTTGTTGAATTGTTGGACCTGGCAGTGCCAGTGAGACTTAGTGGCGTGCGTAATTGCACATGCTTCTGGTCAAAGTACCTGGGATCCACGGCGCGCAGGACTTACACGTCGACTTCTGGGAAGTGCAGCGAGGAGCACTTCTCGCTAAGAAAAAAATCGATGGGGTTTTAAAAGAATAGAAGGCTGTTGGAAAATCGTGTTCTTTCAATCTTGAGTTCTGAGGTTCCTGCTGTTCAGGCCTTGCTCCTGATTCCAAACATGAAATTCTCTGTGGACGATTCCCCGGCAAATCTCTCACATACCTCACTTCAAACGCACTGGACTACTGAACGTACATGCGACTGTGCAGACTGCGACTTTTGTAATTCGATCGCACCATTCCACCGAAGTCAATCGATGAATCTATATGAAAAGAATTGCATGCCAAATCTCCTCACCTGCGTGAGCCAAAACCTGTCGCTTGGAGCTCCTGTCGGAGTCAATATCTTGGCACAAAAACATACAAGGACCACTATCCGACCGACCCCAAGAAATAAATTTGAAAAAGGGTGCGGAATATTTTGGGAATTATGATTTTTTGTTTTTTCTATGGTTTCAATTGGAGGTGCAGACGTTTCAGGTGGGGGTGGGCCTAAAAAAAACAGCTGGAGAGGGGTTGGGGGGGAGGGCGCAGCTCCTCTCCCCCAGATGCATTCGCAGAACATGCTACGCGATTCGGCTTCGGTTCGTAGAACTTAGTGTGCCTTGTGTTCACAATTTTTGTCGGTTCGCAGAAAAGCATCTTGTGCCTTAGATTTATATTTTTTGCGCCTTGCGTTCATAAAAGTTTTGGGCCTTTAGGTTCATATAATTTTTGGGGCCTTAGCTTCATTAAAGACATGAGCTCACTTGGTGTTGTGTTCGTAAAACTTGTCGTTTCCTCAAATTCACCTGAGGTTCTCTTTTCTTTGGTGTCTTGTGTTTATAATATTTTGGGGGTCTCAGGTTCATAAAAGTTTTGGGCTCTTAGGTTCAAAAAATTTTTGGGCCCTTATGTTAATATATCTGTTTGTCCTTCATAAAACTTTTGGCGTCTTGTGTTCAAGGGCACCGGAAGCCTCTTTTATTGATGAAGCAAAAACTTTAAAAAGAAACTAACAACACAAGCAGCGA
>OMLO01004436.1_pt1 | contig 11734 bp, 4 predicted proteins | sample 1674811 | NCBI WGS metagenome assembly OMLO01 (sample SAMN06265003, study PRJEB25207) | coral metagenome | isolation source: Coral host | place: Mexico:La Bocana,Puerto Morelos, Mexico | collected 2008-11-13 | reverse complement strand
TTTTCTCTTTTTCGTTTGTACAATAACCAACTCAGACACAAATTTAAATGTTTTCTTGAAGGGGGCTATAAAATAACTGATCTATTTTAAATGTTACGAATATTATGTTCTCTGCATGCTCTTTATTTAGTGTAGGAATTTTGCACAAAGTGAGTACTGGACATTCTTAATGAAAATAAAAACCCTGCCTTGATGAGATATGTAAATGAACACCAGGGTGCCATTCACATCATTTATTGAGTTATGCATCCATGCACTCTTAACTTGAGACCACCCCCTAAACTGGATTACTGTTATCGCTACTCATCTCATTTTGACAACTGTATTTCCCTGTGATTAAAGAAATCCATGCAATTTCAATTTTTTCCTTGAATTAATGGTCGTTTGGAAACAAATAATATTATTGTTACAAGACATCACTATGTTACCTCATTTCTTTCTCAAAATAGCTGGTTAATGCTTTTGGTGCTCCTTCACTTACTAAAAACTAGAAATAAAAGCTATTTCGATTTCAATGATAATGTGACCATTCCATGTTAATATTGGGATGTTCCTGTCACCACTCATTTAAATTAACCATCAAATGCTGTGTGACTCAAGATCACTTTTTACATCGGTTTTGTTCAGTTTTTCAGTGTGCATGTAAGCTTAAGTCTTTGGTACTTTCCATACCTTCTTTGCTTTATATTGCCCAATTAAAATATATGTACAATGCAGATTATGTTTTGTGTAGTTTGTGGTGACAGCATAAAATGGAAGGAGCTGCTTGATAGGTGCTGTCATCTCATATATCACAGTTCTCCAAAAATCTGAAGTTAAGGAAGCAATGAGCTTTCAGAACTATTCAAAAAGAGAGACAGTGCTTTTCTGCTTTATACAGAGACGTATCTGTGTGAACCACTTTATCTAATGCTGAAAGCATCATCTCAAGAAATGGGCTTTACCACACACCATAAACACTGTAAAATGATTACGTTTGGTTGCAACAATGGGAAAGGTGTTTTTAAAGTAGTCACACTATGTCATGTTCCATGAAGTATAAGCTGCTGACTATATATGAGCCAAGATTACAGACTCAAATATTGTCATGATTAATTTTGACTTTGCAAATGAATGTATGAAAGATCATCTTCTACTGGTATACTACAAACTCACAAATGTGATCTGCTCCCAGATAGCTTGATAGCTCAGTTGGTAGAGCACTGCACCGGTACCGCAGAGGTCATGGGTTCGAATCCCGCTCAGGCCTGAATTTTTTTTCAGACTTTAATTTCAAGACTGCTTAAGTTGTGTGTGTAACTGCGATGGTCAATCATAAATTCATAATTTTGACTTTTTTACCCCTCTTTCTTATTGTCCAGATTTGTCACTAAATGTTCCATTTCATCCTGATCTGTCCTCCATCTTTATATTTCCAGAAAAGTACTTTAACCTGGTCTTATTACTCAGACAATATTGCCACGGATTATGCAATAATGTCCAAATCATCGGTTACAAAACGTTACCTGGCAAAAGTGGTGCCAGCTGACAGAAAAGTCTCATACATTGATGTCGGCACTCAGTGCTTGGTTTACCACATTGTTTGATAAGCCATGGGATGATATGAATCAATGTTATGGTACTTGAAGTTCCAAATCCCCTGTACATTAAAAAGAGTGCAGGTCAAAATCATACTGTTAACAAGAGATTCCATATCGTACATGGATTATTAATGTCCATGCAACTCTTGCATTCTTTGAGACCAAGACCTAATTAAATCAGGATGTAAGTGATAAAAAAGCCAAGCCATCTTAAACAAGTAAAAGAAAAAATTTATTTCTCTTTCTGAATTACATGCATAATAAAAAATAGAAAAAAAACTTTTAAGGAATAAACTTTTATTGCTATTATGTATTTTGCTTTATTTTGACACATGCAGCCAATAGCCAAGTCAAGTTTCTTTTGAGACATCATCCTGATAGAGAGTACCTCAGCTAGACGTGAGCATATTTCTATGATCCAATCCAGGACCAAAAATTAACAAGCTGCTTCTCTGCATGACCTTTGTTTGGTTTTACATGTACATGTATACTGTACATTTATATAATAACATAGAAATGGATGCATCATCTTTTGCAAGAAATTACTTCTGGGCAAAACATAATTCTAATTCTGTTTGTTAGATTCTGAAACTGATTAAGTTTTAATGTGTGAGGATGCCTCAGTGGAATATATCATCAGTTGTTTTACAAAAAAATGCTCTCAAGTAGAATAAATACCTAGGTATTCTTCTTCGTTTGTTTTCCTTGTTTAAAAGTTGTGCTCTGGCTTGGATGATTCTCTCCAGGTGAGAAATAACTTGGACACACTGATCACGAGTACCTGCAAAATTTCAAAAACTGCAATTCAAGACTTCTGAACTCCTTTCAATGGGATGGTTTTATGGCAACGAAAAACAGAGCAGATGACCAAAAATGTTGTGATCAGTCATGAGAACCTGGTGATAGAGGTGATATTTCTCACTAGAATTCTTTTACATGATAGGTCTCTCATGCACCACTCACTTCCATTGTTAATGAACCAATCAGACTGCACATGGCACATTTTTCATTTTGCCGATAACAGAGCACAATAATGAACAACAACAACTGACTGTACCTTTTGAAACAATTTTATAACAATAATAGTAAGTCATATAAAATGTAGTCAAACATTCTCTTGTTTAGTCTCTTATTTAAACACTGTAATATGTTCGATATTATGTTCCATTAAAGAAGGATACCACTAATTAAACTTACCTGTCTGATTTATATATCATAATAACTATAATAAAATAAAAGGAGATTGTAAAGAAACTAAATGGTGGTTTATTGATAATTTAATATAACATTCTTAAATCCTAATTTTCTTTTAAGTAAGAATGTTATATTTGAAGCTGTACCTTTCGCCTGGTCATCACTGTGTGCAAGAGACAAACTTTCCAAGTAATTTACAAGTATTTCCAACACAAAAATGTCTACCAAGGAAGACTCCTCCCTAAAAGGTAAATGTTGGATATTGTTAAAGCATGACGAATTCACTATGATAGCAATTTTGAGGTTAACTTACATTGTATGAATATTGATTTTCATTTAGTGTGTTTACTAATTTAGCTATAGTTAATAACAATAAAGTATTACCGTTTGTCTTACGATGTAGTCACTTTGGATGTGAGTAGCGATGTTTCAACTGCATACTGCTAGTCTTCATCAGGCGATGAGGTCGACTGGTTTATATGAAACCTTATAAAGCACTGGGCATTGTTTACAGAATTCCCTGTGAATGCGGCAAAGTTTACATTGGCGAGACTGGAAGACCTATGCAAGACAGGATAAAAGAACATGACCGAGACATCTGACTCGCCCATACCCAGACCTCCGCCATTTCAGAGCACGCCCACAACACTGGACACTACCCGCTTTGGGATGAGGTAAAGTTTATTGACCGTGATCCACATTGGTACATGCGCAGGGTCAAAGAGGCAATTCTCATAAGACTTCATCACCCTAACAACATCAACAGGGATAGTGGAATTGAAATTCCAGAAGCATGGCTGCCCACGATCAAGAAACACAACAACAGGAGAGCTGCAAAAAAGCGGATCGCTGAGAGAACCCACCGGAACAGCGAGGATCGAAATGCACCAATCACAGCTGCTGAAAACCAGCCAACCACAGCAGAGCATAGTGCTTTATAAGGTTTCACGTAACCAGTCGACCTCATCGCCTAATGAGGACTACCAGTATGCAGTCGAAACATTGCGACTCACATCCAAAGTGACTACATCATGAGACAAACGATAATACTTTATTATTATTATCACTTTACCATGATGAACAACAACAATCCTTTTCATGACATTAGCTATAGCTATGACAAACTTATTAAAAATGTCATCGAGTGCAATTGAGGGGGCTTACAATAAGTTAACACTTACACTTAGATGGATCAATACTTAGGAATAATTCATTCTTTTCAGTTGATGTCGTAATGTACCAAATCATTAAATGTGCTCATTTTATTGATGCAAAGAGGTACCATAGCAACAATAAAAGCCATTAAAAGATAGAGATAATGTGACATCTCACACAAGTCCCCACCCATGCTCACTCCCAGTGTATTGACTGTGGTAGTCAGCTTGGGCTTTTCCTCTTACAGAACATGAATGAACAGGAGGCTCAATTAGGACACAGTTGTAATGGATATCTTCACACAATTCTCGTCATCAAACATGTAAATACACAGCCATAGCACTTGACATGAAAACACTCTTGTTGTCCATACAGGGGGCCAGGTGAATGGTGGACCTTTGAGTGCCAACATTTCCTTGGGTAAATGAGCCACTAACTGTTCTCCAGACTGTTCCAAGCTTTCTGCACAGAAAGTATTCACTGAGAACATGATGCATTGCTGATCATCCTTTGAAAATCCAGTACACCTTGGACATGTTCTTGACCATGACCTACCTACCTATTGATGATACTTCTGAAGGATTAAATTTAATTTGTAATGTGATGACAATGAGGCAAAATTATCTGCTGCTTGGCATCAAAACTGATGGCAGTATTTTCTAGCCTTCCTCTAACTTGAAGGATCGCCTCACTATCCAACAGGGGACTAAGCTTGCACAAGTGGGTGGCAATCTTTAACTTTCTTGGTTTCATTTGACTTGATGTGATGATACTTCATTTCTGGTCACTCTTTGAAGGGCTTCAATGACTACTGGGAAGGACAGCTTCTGTAGATGCCTGATCATCTTTTTGTCTTCTACTTAAACTTCATTAACTGATAGTTCTCCTCAAGAAATATGACTCATGGAGGGACTACTGTTCACTAAAAGACAATGATGCTTTTGAAGGAGCCAGCTCTTGAATCTCACAAACCATATAAATAGCTTTCTCAAATTATCCCAAGAGGGAAACTGGTGAAATAACTTTGCTGGTTGACTTAATTCTGTCTGGATTGTATGTCTGAATATTTCGTTTGGATCTTCAGTGAACAGTTCCATTTGATAGTAAGATGGATCAAAGGGGTTCCTCATTTTTCAGGACTTCCAGGCCACTCAGTCATCTGTTGTTTTGCAACACTGTGTAAACACTCAGAGTTCACTTAACTCCATACGCTAGGGTCAGAATGCTTGTGAATTATGGCCAGGCGGTTGGATACAAATATGAGGAATCTGGCAGCACAGTAGTAGAATCCATCCACAATACAGATTGCTGTGATGGTACAAGTATTTCAAGCTCGGACTTAAGAGTCTTGTGTAATTGAACAACCAGAACAACAGCTGAAAATTTTAGTCTCAGGACTGTTATTAGCTTGATGTGTGCAAGATGGGACTTCCCCATGGGGAACAAACAGTAAGCGTTGTCCATCAAATTCACCAGCCTTGGATACAAGACAGCGCCAAACTCAAACTCGTAGAGGCTACTTGAGAATGTTATGGTAGTTCTTGGCATTTTTCCCATCTTTGACTTTGTTCCCACCAACCAGATCATCCCAGTACAACACTAGTCTTGCTTGTACAAAAATTGTAGTAGTTTCTTGGTGAGAGGGATGATTGGTGCTAGAAACGTGAGTGGATTGTAGATCGAGCTTGTAACATGTAAGAGATGGTATCCCTGTGTGAGTGCTCTGCTTACTCTTCAGGATGGCAATGAAAAAGAACATACCTTTCTGCATGTCCCATCTTACACCCAAGGTCCATTTAACAAGAAGTTTTTAATTGTCCAAGTCGAGGTCTGGGACTAAAAAAGGTCTTTCACTTTGAGGTATAGTCTCCATAGCCTCAGGATTTGTTGGTGAACCACTTAACACAGGGTGTTGGGGGTGGTACCACAGTTCTTTATCTTCAACAATGGACTTGTCTTTGGAACTCTATATGTGTGCCCCTTGATCATGTAATCTCCAATGGTAGCTTTGTATATTTTTCAAACAGGCTAACATCTCACAGGAACCTCTTCTGGAAGGTTAGGAACTGGCTTCCTCCAGGGATGAACCAGTCGATAACGGCCATCAACAACATCAACCAACTGAACTCTCTCCCCGTCACTGCTAGAAGCCCTGTTGTCTTCTGACAATCTTTTGCCGTCTTTAAATAAAGATTATCTGTATGTGTGCCTTATTAACGTTTGATCCTTGCTGATAAAGAGGATGGAGCAGGGTGTGATACCTTTGCTTACAATCATCAACTTGACTTGGTTAGGCAGCCCTGAGCAATATGGCCATATTGAAAGCAGTTGTGGCAGAGCTGAGCCTTCCTCATTACCTGAACACACCCATCCAAGGTCTTCCTTTCAAAGTTCAGACATTTTATCAAAATGTGATTCCTGTTAAACAAGCACGAATTTCCCATTGAAATGCCCCTTTGTCTTGTCTTGTTTGCTTGACGCAGTTTCATGGATGTTAAATTATGCATGGTGATACAGGTGAAGGATGGCTCACTCTAACTTTAAACTTGGTTTTGGTTTAGTGCCAAACCGTTTACTGTCAGGTGTAATGTAATGTCCAGGGTGTAACAATGTTAATTTATGCATGATTAGCGCCAGGCCCTGGGTACGGGTTTGTTACTAAGGCCCCGTATGTGTGGCCAGAATCTTCGTTGTATGCTCAACAGAGACTTGAATAAATAGTGTTGTGTTTAACTGGAACTTCTGTGTCCTTTATCATTGGAGCCGTTTCTTTGGACAATGTTACACAGGGTACATAAAATCCTTCACACAGTGGTTCAGCTGTGACCTTATGACAAGGTTATTGCATGTTTAACTTTGGTACTTTCAATCTGAGCTTTGACTTAATTATCTTAAACTATGGGCTCAACATCATGTTTTGAACCAACTCCTCCAGCACACCAACCAGGTTGTTTGAAAAGTTAATTAATGTTTGGCACTGCTCCACTGAAGGCGGAATAATCTTCAAAAATCTTTACTTGAACAGCCATCTGCTCAAGTTTATATTTGGCTACTAGAAGATGACATTCCATTTCCATTCCTTTTTCCTTCAGTTGCTTCACTTATATAATTATAGGAGTGCCAAAGTTTCCTTAGTCTTTGCTTAATAGACATGTGTGTCATGTTGTGACTTCAAAGAGAACCAGCCATGCTTATGGAATCTCCTAGTCAGATCTCTGTTCCCTTACAAGTCCTAGAACAAGATTTTACATTGCTGATACATCGCATGATAATTATGTGAATCAAAATGCTCCTTCTCTGACAATGGTCTTGGAAATAGCGTCTTTCACATATGAATGCTAACTTCTAATAGTTTCTTTGAGACTTCTTTCAACATCTCTTGCATCTACTAGGAGGGCCTCAGTTGCTCGACACATTGACATATCGGCATTGACACATCAAATACTTTTAAGTTGCATAAATTGTCAAATGAGATGATTGTAGTCAAATTCGATCCACAATAATTATAGTAAGTAATTTGCACTTTTACCAGCAATTCATGATTTGTGTGGCAGTATGATCACTAAAACATACTGACAGTGGCAACTAACAAACAATGGGCAGAAGCTGAACAGAACAATAGAAACAACCAATGAAAAGAAGTGCATGATAATAAAAAATTATGAAATATTACGTAGGCGTGATGGGAAAACAAGCAGGCCACTGAAGAGAAGGTAATAGCTCTTACTATTTGAAATCTAACAAAAAGAGAAGCTTGAAATCATCAGCAGCATTATTTTGTTTGATGCATGCAACAATAGGTTAGATTATTTCCATACAAACATGAATACTATAAGTTCTGCCCTAAATAAGGAAAATTATTTCATGTAATACACAAAACATATGCATGGCTCTGGGGATATCATGCTGTCTAACGATGCAAGAGTACATTGTTTGCTGCATGCATGATCCCGTGAGTAAAGCACATGCATCTCAAAACTAATACACTGTACCGGTACATAGTCAACACTAATGTAGACTAATAATTATATTCTTTGTTTTAAAAGAAAATAGTACCACAAGGAGAAAATGCGGTTTTACAAAAGAGTAACATAAGTATGATACATGTACATGTATGTTTTATATAGTGCAACCATGTACACCTTCTTCACCAAGAGATAAACTTGCCTGAATATCGTGTAGATGTTGTTAAAGGCCAGTGCAGCACCAAGTCGTTTTGCTGCACTAGGATGGATGGCCAGGCTGTAGAGTCGCTTTAACAAAGACTTGATATTTATTGGGCTCTTTTCCAGTTGCTATTGACAACAAATAAAATAATTATTATCTTGCAATCAAAAAAATTACACAGTAGCTGTTTAATTAACTACCACCTGGGAGAATGCAGTACTTTGCTGTCAAAGTGTTACTACTTATTTCCAGCTTACTACTTATGTTACTCTTATTTCCAGCTTTGATTAAGACTAATTGGCACATGCAGTCTGAGTGTACACACATTTTACTGATGAGCTGAACTCATGCAACCTCCAATTCAAAAACACTTTCTAAAAACTAAGTCTTACAAAATAATGCACTTTGCTAAAAATGTCATTCAAAACCTGCAAAATATATCTCGGGATGCTGTACAAAAGACTAAATCATAAAAGTGCTCTACGAGCAAACCCATACATGTAGCTATCGCAGTGAATAATGATCGATATGGGCCAACCTTTGCGTAAAATGGAATTACTCTTTTCATAAAAAATAGGCCATAGTTCAGCATTGTAGACATGTGTGGCGTACGGGGTATTTTAGTTGTACGAGTTAGTTTATTGACTCAAGGCAATACCCGTTACAACAGCATTTTTTAAAGGTAAAAACAGGGAAACCAAGTGAATCATTCCTTATACTTTTGGTGTACACTGCCTAGCATTCAAGAACATCTGCACTTCATGAAGTGCATTGCTCTCATGGATTTCATTCTCAATGGATCGACTCTACCTTGTAAACTTGTCATCACCTAATTCTAACCTAGCTATAAAGGTTGCCCAGCATGGTTTTTCTTGTAGCAAAAGATGAATGTTACTCTGGATTATTTACTCAAGGATTTTTTTCTTGAATTGGATTTGGGATTTTCTTTTTCTTGAGGACTTTTTTTTATATTAAAAACACACCACATGTAAACCATCAGAGGTGATTATGCGGAACACCAAGGTCACGTAATATCTACAACAGTGTTCTTATAGGTTCCAGACCTGAAATTCTTCACAAAGAAGAGGTAAGCAAGAAAAAAAACCTGATGAATCCTGGAATTGAGCCCCACACCATTAGATTGGAAGGTGAGTGCTTTAACCACTTTAATGCATAAAAAACCTTACTCCTAGGGGAAAAATTACAAAGCACTTCAGCCTTGTCTCAAATTGGCTAGCAAATTTGCGAATTACCTAACAAATACACCGTATTACGTTCTCGCAAACTGCAAACTTCTCAGACTTCCGATTTAGTGTGGCTATTAAGTCGCACAAATACACAAATAAAATGATCAATTCAGAAAAGGTCACACAAATCCTCTTAATTAACTGATCATTGATTATTATTAACAATCGATTTATTGATATTGCTTGGTATCAATTGTCGTCGATTATCAATTTCATTGATTGGATGCAGATGCCTTGGGATCGTCACGCACTTTTCCTCCCCCACGTGGAGAAGGAAGTTTGGGAGATGGTTTTGGTTTGTAAAACTAATAATCTGCGGTTATCAAGAACTTAAAAGGGTTGATATACAGGTGTATGGTTTTACCAATTAGCGATGTGTAATCATTTCGATTTTCTGCACACTATTAACTAGTAGAAGTCTGGCTTTCAAAGGAAAACAAAATTTTGTTCATCGATGCAGAGAAATGTACGTAATAATTTGCATTAAGGAACTTCATGGCCGTTTTTGCATATGGCAGACCTGCATGAAATTTGAATTGACCAATCAGGATTCAGGAGGCAGCTGTACTCTTATGTCAAATGCATGTTAAAAGCATTCAAGTAGGGCATTCAAGTTTTTTTTTTTACTGGAGACGGCATTAACTGTTGACAAAAAGGGATATATAATTCCAAAAACCACATCAGTTCAGTAAATAGTAAAAAATATGAAATATTTTGTGTATCCAAGCTTTTACTTTGGTGTCAACAGTGGGTTGAGTACATCTGGTAGCTTGCTCTTCTATCACTGTTGCAAGGTAGCATAATATGTTGCGTCATTTTGAAAATATGCTCTACTGTCCAATTAAACCTAGAACTCTCAAGTTAAGTATTACATGAAGAAGTGGCTGAAGTAACTTGAGTATTGTCTTTATCTGCATGCAAAAAAAACTAAAATTCTGTCGTTTCAGTACCACAGCTTGGTTCTGAGTCCAGGTTTATGCCTTATTTGCCAGGGCCATGACACTGTCTTCCTGAGCAAGACACTTTACTTTCACATTGTCTCTCTCTACCGAGGGGTATACATTGGTTCTAATAATAACATATTTCACAATTTGATTTGATCTTAATCAACAGGTCAAACACATCAATTTGACGCTTTCCCTATAGCTGCACGCGCATCTTTTATTTCCGTTAACTTCGAAATTTATCTAGCGTATTGTTTTCCAACGCAATGTAACGTTTGATTTGTAACAGGCACGTTTAAATCGCTGTAAACTTTCATAACCGTCACACTGACGAAGACGGATGTACCGTCGAAACATGTTTGTGAAAATTATTAAAAAAGTCGTATTATTTTTGAATATTTCACAAACATATAATATTGATCTTCATGTTAAGTACAACACACAGCAAAAACAGTATAATATCACTAGTAGTAATCAAAGATTATGAGAGTGCATTCGACTCCATCACTTTCATATATATTCCTTAGACAATTTCACTAGCTGACTTTCAACCTCTGTCTATTGCTAAAATTGACATTTTTCATTACAACCGAGGCTTTACAGACAGATATGCATTGCCGGTCAAAGTCCATGTGGAGAGGTCCCCTGTGTAAAAAACGTTTTGTTGATATGTTGCATGACGGTAGCCTTCAAATTTCGTGGTTAATATTCTTACAGCGTAAAAACTACTTAAAGGCCCGTATATATTTTTTACATATACATTATTCTAAGCTGGAAGCACATATATAAGAGAATCACATGGTTGTTTATCCTCAGCAAACTCTTTGCAACTGATTGGAGTATTTCCCCTGATGAATACAGCAGACAGTATTTTTGTAATTTGCTGTTCCCCATGGATCTTGCCTTTGGATTACTTTTCCACCAATTCAAAACAATATTCCACCGGATAAAGTTTATTGTTGCGACAGGAATCAACAAATGCAATCAAAATATAGCTGTTCACAAAGCCAAGGCAATGCAAAGTCAAGTTCGTTAACAAAAAATACACAATCACACCAATGTGGGCACATGCAAGACAAAACAAGAAACACGATTCCCGCAAGAATCGAAGTGCATGATCAATGGAAATGATGTCATTCACCCCTGAAAAATTTTTCTGGGGGGGGGGGGCAAATTGGTGTCAATGAACGATCCAAAAATGTCAATTTCGACTGTTATGAAAGCATTCTTTATCGAACATAATTACTGGTGATCATTCTGTGTGGGAGGTGCGATGGCCTCATGGTTAGTGCGCTTGACTCATGATTGAGTGGTCCGGGTTCGAGACCTGGCCGGGTACATTGCATTGTGTTCATGGGTTCATGGTTCATACACTTTACTCTCACAGTGCCTCTCTCCACCCAGGTGTATAAATGGGTACCAGCGAATTTAATGCTGGGGGTAACCC
>OMLO01004435.1_pt1 | contig 11737 bp, 9 predicted proteins | sample 1674811 | NCBI WGS metagenome assembly OMLO01 (sample SAMN06265003, study PRJEB25207) | coral metagenome | isolation source: Coral host | place: Mexico:La Bocana,Puerto Morelos, Mexico | collected 2008-11-13 | reverse complement strand
ACATTTTCACTGACAAATGTGCGTTTCGCCACAGCGGCGTGCAATTTTTCGACATCAGGACTTCAAAAAGTGCTTCGAGAATGTAGTGTTTTGTACATTTTCACTTGAACATGTGCGTTTCGCCACAGCGGCGTGCAATTTTTGATTTCTCCGAAAACCACGAACCTCCGCACCCGCCGCTTTAACAGGCCTACTTTTCGACTGACCTGACACACAAATCATTGAAAAAACACAGCATTTCGCGACTTCTCTAACATTTGGCGCGGACGCAGCTTCTTTCTTCTGACTTTGAGACTATTGATCAAACTATCGACTGACTTGACTACACTACTGACTTGACTTCTCTACTGCTTTTCAACTCTCCATATTGTCGGAAGTTTCTATTTAAACTTCCTTCGATAACCTACCACCTATTAAGGGAACCAGAACCAGCTGGTTGAGTGAAAAATCATCCCAGTTGGTGGTGATCGTGGTGATCGGATCCATCACCCCCATTTAGATAGGTGATTTGGAAGGGGAACACCATGGCTATTAGTCACTTACTAATTGGGATGATCCTCCAAGTACCAGAGATCGCACCTTTTATGCTGGAAACTATGTGAAACTATATATGAACCACGTTCAAAAAGCCCGGCCTTACACACTTTCTATTGAATCCTGGGTCCATGATTCACTCTGTTTTGCAAACAATACGGTGAACCTCCGGTGGTGTATAAAAGACCCAGGTAGTTGACGGTTGGGTATGTCCGAGAAGTGAAAACATCAAAAACATTCCACTTGCAAATGCTCATATTTCATCATGCCGCATGGATGCAATATTTGGTGATTTTATTGCCTTATATCAACAAAATAACTGCATATCCTAACCCTTCCTTGTTCAGTCAATCCAAGCAACCATGGGATCTGGAAATGGCCGATGATCCACTAAACACGCCTAGGAAATGTTTTTTTTTGTGTCGGCATTCCTCAAAACATGGACAAACTATACAAACATACGGCCACTAGAAAAACACAACATTTGGTCAAATTGAATAGTGACAGGTCTATTTGGGAAGGTCCAATAGTGTAGAACCGTAACCCAATATTTTTTGGTTTGTTTTTGGTTGTCTGTCATTTAGATGGCCAACAAAAAGGCAAAACTCTGTGCTGATGTCCATGTACTTTTGTGTTTGATGATGAAAACGCACAATGGAACAAACAAACAAACAAACAAATATCCAATACTTGTAGACGCTATGTGGTCACGGGAATGTTCATGTTGGGAATCACACCATGCATTCTTTGCCCAACCTCTGCTCTCAAAAAAACGCAAACTGATCGGGCAACAGACAAACCCTGGTTTTTGAAATTTGCACACGAATGCCCTATGGAACATAATTCATGCTGAACATCACCAGTTTTGTGATGCCCAATTACCGCATTTGCAAATAGTTTAAGCAACTTCACTGGATACCCGGGTCACATCCACAACCAGCAAAGGATGTTTCTCGATATTTGAACATGAACCCAACAGCAACCCCAAAAAACAGACACCAACACAATAAACACATGTTTTGGGTGAGCAAATTGAATAAATTATTTCACCTCGTACGGCAAAAAGACTTGAGATATATACATAAATTTGGAGCAAACAACATGTTTGGCATCACCGTTGTGATAGCAAAAAAAATATTTGTTTCTTTCTTGCCACGTATCACACCAATTTACACCATCAAAATGGAATCTGATGCGATCACAATTATGAATTTTAACTATTAATGATTGTAAACAACAGTCGTTTTTTGCACCACTCTCAACACCAAACTCAGACCTTGTGGGTCAACAGAAAAATGTTGGGAGATTTTGTTGTTGTTGTGGTAGTTGTTGTTGTTGTCGTTGGTCGTTACGGTTTTCCATGTGCTTGTTGTTGTTCAGACCTTTTGTTTTCTCCACCTTCCAATCATCCCCAAAGGCCCAAGACTTGTGGCCACTCTGAATGCCATCAAAGGCACCTCTTCCGGAACTGGTGCCTCTGGTTTTGCTGCCACTATGTGGGTGTTGAACCAAAATAGGGGGAAACATCCCCCAAAATGGATGGTGAAATTAATGGAAAACTTTATTTTTTAATGGATGATTTGGGTGTAAAACCCACCATTTTTTTTTGAGGAAACACCCATGCGGTCGTCATGTTCAAACCTTGCCACATGGAAGTTTGGGCTTGTTTCAGCTGCACCAAAGGCTTTGTCAGCACATAAATCAACCCAACCCCAAACTTGGATGCCCGTTATTCGGTTAATGGCGCATGGAGCAAGTGCTGCTTAGTGAACGAGGGTGCTGGAAATGACGTGTAAAAAGAAGAAAACAAGTTTATGAATTGCATCGCGATCACCATTTGAAATCAACGACTTAGACCTGATGGACTCACGGTCCAAAAATACCCCTCCAAGTCATCATCCCTCCGCCCATTCTTCCGGACAACTTGTATGTGCGCCTGAGTGGAATCCATTTTGTGAAGGCCGATCAAACCGTACTGAAATGACGGATCAAATCATTTCCAAGAGGAGTAATTTGTTAGAAAATAAGCATCACACCCTCTGATCGCAGTGTGGGCGAACTAAAAAGTGTTGAGTCACCAACCTCACTGAAAAAACATGTTCTATACCTGTGCAACTTGTTCAACATAAGCAACGACTAAACTAATCGACTAAACTAATGTGGGGAAATTATCCATTAACTGTTCCTGCCTCTTGTGGATTTGGGTGAGCAGAGGCCCTTGAAAAATTGAACTATAGGCATCTGCATTGCCCGGAGAGGAATGGCGCAACATCTATAGTTGATCAAAATGGATCCAACCACCCCGAAAAACTGTGGAAAAATTGACAAACTATATTCTAGGTCCAGGAATTTTGTACCTGTTGGTCGCTGTATCTGGATCAGTATGGAGCAAGAACAAACAATGAATCACTGAACTATAAACGGTAGTTGCCCCTTTGCAAGTACACACATAGAACCTGACAAATCGTAGCTATATCTGTTCCCGGACCCCATATCGCCACCTCATTCTGGCCACTGTTGATTTCCATGTTAAATTTCCCGGTTTTTTGTAGTAACAATATGAACAACTATTCACTGGTGCCTCGCTATCCTCAGCTTCCCGAATACGTTCCGCTGAGTGGCCGGGGGCGGCGTTGCCACCTGCACAGGTTGCTCTACCACCTGCCAAAGGAGTGAAAGTAACTGTCAAGAGAATGATCGATTCCAGGAGATTGTTTGTCAATCGCTTTCCAGTAAGGTTAATAGCCCCGCCTATAGTCTCTCCTTCTAAAGAACCCCGGACCTTCAAAAACTTACTTCCAAATATGTTTGCTTTATCTACCTACATGCATCTCAAGCAACGCTATTCTTTGCATGAAGAAATACATGTTCCGTGAATATTTATGTGATGCCGCGCCAACGCCGTCCACATATTGAAACGAAAAAAACTCGAATCATGACCGGTCAAATCAATTGTCACCAATCTAACTGACGGTATCAATATAGGCCACTTTTGAGGTGACTTTCAGACTTTCAGACGTTGTTTTGTTGTCAGGCCCAATCTCCTGGAGGAAAAATCGTGGCGCAACCAACCAACTGCATTAGTTATAGACCATACACATTCGTTATAGGAATTAAACGTCATATGCGGCGGACAAAATGTTTGGTCCAATTCCTCCGCTGAATTTTGAGCACAAACAGCTCCATATGTTTACACCGAACCCCGCCAAGGCAACGGTGGAAAAACATAGGTATATACCAACCATGGGAACACCTATTTCATTTCTCATGGCCGTGGACTTCGTGGACCTCATCCTCCACCTTTGATACTTCTGGCAGGGAAAACTCCGGAGCATCAAATTCCTGGAGGGACACCATGGAACTGAGTTTGAAAATAGCAATCGAAAAATGGAGGTGAAACAATCGCCACCAGGAAAATGCCCGAGTCTGATTTTTTTTTGAAAAGAAGTCGTTTGGGTTTTCAGGGCTGAGATTCTGAGAGGATTGTAAAATCAATTTGGTGGATTTTTCCCCTGGCAATGTGAGAGGGGCCCTGCAAAAAAAACAGGACACCTCTGACTACACAGACAAATAATTTCAGGTTCATACCCGACCTTAAAAGATGAAAAATGAAGAGCATATGTTCCAATTGCAAGTATTGCTTGCTTGGTGGGACAAATTCCACCACATACCTTCCATCAAAACCGGGGGGTTGTACAAGTGGTGAGTTTCCATCACCCATATTAACCCAATGCATGGAAGATGTAAGGCTGCTCTGCTTGCACACAGATGCCCGAGACTGGTCAATTTTTCACAATCATGCTGATGGAACAAAATTTTTGCACCACCAGTGGTATAATATCAAAAAAACGGAACTACCTAACTATTACGATCTTAAAAGGTGCAACCTGTGTTTCATCGTACTGGGCCCCCCAAGGTCATGCCATTTGCAAGTCTAGGGTTCGACGAAACACTATCAAATTAGCCCCATTCTTCCAGTCATAACCTGGCTTCGGAAGTTGTCTGGTTAGAAAGGAGACTCTCATAGCCAAAATGCTTTCAGGAACTTATAACCCCCTTTTCCCCATGAAATAAAAGTGTTGCTCGAAATCCGTCCCTCCCAAACACCAAATTGTGAAGGCGATTGGAAATCCAACTGGGGAAAAATGTTCCCTTTGTCCATGTGTGGAATGTTGACTCATGGCTCAAACTGCCATGCAAACAAAACTCATATCCCACCGCGGAGCATGTGCGTGTATTGCTTTGCGTTGAACTCTGACTTGTCAGTGGATATATGAGAACCAAACCCGGATCCAGCATTTGCACGGCATCCCACCATGTTTGGCCTGATTGCTTTGGGGTGGGTTGATTGGATTGACGCTGGACGTGTAGAGGATGGCACCCACAATGCCACCGGCGACCTGAAGTGTCTGCGCTTGATGAACATGTTGTCGCCCAGAATAAAAATGTCGATGACACCGCAAACCAAAGTACTTGAAGAAAGGACATGGGGCAATTATCGCAGCCCCTATGTACCCTATAGACCAGATAAGTCAATTTGGTGGAAAATAGTTAATTTTGAAAAATAGTTAATTCGATGTTTTTAGACAAAAAAAAAGTTATCTAATTAGTTAACTTTTTTTAACTATTAGTTAAAAAAATAGTTTTAAAAATAGTTTAAAAATAGTTATTTTTTTAACTATTTTTAAACTATTTTTTAACTATTTTTTGTCTATTTTTGAACTATTTGTCTCACAATTTTCCTACTAGTTTGAAAGTTTTTTTCTGTATCTGACATGTTTTTTGACATACATTGAAATTGTCTTTTATTCTGTTTTGAATCTATTTTGCAACACATTGGTCAAAATTCTGTAGCACTTTTTGGTTTCCCTCAAAGTGTGCCCCTCAAAGTGTATGGCTTTCACAATGAACCCATCATAGTCTTGCAACTTTGCTTCCTTGGAAATGTATATAGCTCTCAAAATGCTCCCCTGAAAGTGCTGTGCTGCCAAGAGAGTTCCCCTCCAAAGTGCATTTTCAAAGCTGTTCTTGTTTCTGTGTTCAGTTTATTTCACCTTTGGTGAACTGAATGTGCAATGCCACCCTCATTTTGTCAACAGTTTTGTTGACTGTTAAATAAGGGCCTGTGCCAGCAATGCAACTTTGTGCTAGGCTTTGTACATGGTGCATATAGTCTTCGCCTGTAAAACACCAGACTAACCTAGGTGACACAAATTCTGCCCAAAGGGCTGCATGAGCAACACCATGCAATTTGGATGTTGCAGTAAATAAATGTGGCACACCTTCTTCATTTTTGAAGTGGTTCTCCAAAAGAATAACCAGGTACCCCATATTGAAAACAAGTTTTTTGAACTTAAGGGCAGCTGGAGCTGGGAGCGCGTACTCCCCTTTGTATTCTTCTAAGACAGCATCAATTTGCCCACTCAGTTTCAAAAAAAGCAAAATTTGCCTATGAATCTGAAGATTTGGATTGTGGAACTTTGTCCACAAGTGTACAAGAACATGGCAAAAACTTCTTATTTCAATAGCTTTGCCTCTCAATTTTGGGCCTCCTGTCTTCCTGAGGAACATTGATAGCTTTGACATGTGTTTGAATTTGCACTCTGTAGGATTCTGCTTGTAGAATTCCTGCACCAATGTTTCCAAATACAAAAGATTCTGCAAAGGGCTTCCATGCTGTAGAATGGTGTACACCAACAAGTACCTCATTTTCTTTCAAAATTGTTTCCCTTTTTGGAATTCATATGTCACCTGAAGAAAATCTTTACCTCAAAGTGTGTTTTCCCCAAATGATCTCAAAGTGTTTGCTCTCAAAGTGCTTCCCCCAAGTGCTTCCCCAAAGAAAACAAATGAATAGTTTTTGCCAAGGTGCATCACACTCCCAAATATGTACTGGTCTGCTCCTAGATACTTGTTGTGCGTGAAATCTAGTGAGCAAAGCAACCCTGAAGAGCCAGGGATGTCAGTGAATAGTGGGCACTTACTCTTCCCTGGGAAAAGATGCCAAGTGGCTGGAGACCAGCAAGTTGAAATCCATGGGGCAGTCATGGAAATATTTTTCCAACTATTGATTCCAAAAGAATCTGCCTGGCATAAAATGCAGCAACCTTTCTTGACCTGCCACGTTGGAAGCTTTAAGACATTGGAAAAATAATCCATGTCGCCCTGGAGTGTAAAGAGGAGACCTCTCCACCCAGAAGCTAGTTGTTTTCCACCCCTTGCATGCTCCAAAGTTCCTGCAGCATACCTGGGAATCAATTGAAGAGAAGAAAGGTATGCATGTTGCTATATATGTATTTAATTTTACAAAATTTGAACCCAGCCACAATATCACAGTACAAAACACAATAAAGCTGTACAGGTACTTTTGTCCTTTCCAATCTTCAGAAGGCCATATTCCCAGTTGCAAATGTTTGAAGCTCCAGGCCAGAATTGAATGGAATGTGTTCATTGTGTTGGGCCCTTGCAATGTATCCCAAACCATGCCAATGAACATTTGCTTATCTTTGGTGGTAGCATCTGACAGTAGGCTCGACCAAGAATATACCCAAGCAGTTTTACTCCATATTTTGCCCAGCCCTGTAATGGGCACACCATCCCCATGGATTGCCAAGGGCAATGTCTTGTGGAGATCTACCAAAGCTGGGTGCCCTTCCAGTCCAGGATGATTGATATTTGTTTCCCAGAATTTTTCCAGCCCACCTGGAGGCCCAACCAAAATGTTTTGGAATACATCATTGTAATTCTCAAAAATCGAATTGAATAGTTCATGGGGAAGCAACATCTTTTGCAATGGCACTTGCTTTTTCTTATATTGGAGATCTACCAGCAAAGGCTGGCAAACATGACTTGTGTGCATCCCAAACATGGCTGAACTCATCTTGTTGGCATAGCCCCCACCCAAATGAGCAAGTTTCTGCAATTTTTTGGGCACACTTCCAGGCATATCTGCTGAGGCCTTGGTTGCAACTTGCTGGACAAGTTGAGGGCTAATGTGACCCCAAGCCCATTCTTCCAAAAGGAACCTTGCCAGTTCACTAGGTCGTTCATCTTCTGGATCTTGAGGTTGTAAAGCTAGCCTTTGCCTTTGGCCAAGCCTCCTTTTCTTAGGAGGTGGTTCTTCCATGGATGTTGTTCAAACCTTTATTTGTCAAAAACCCAAAATGGCAATTTGCCCGGAACCAAGAACATATTTCAAAATCTTGGGAACTTTGAAGTTTGAAGTTCAACCTTTGTTTGAAGAGTCCTGCTTTGTTGCTTTCAATGTTTGTCCATGAATATTTGTAGCCAAAAGGTTGCAGTAACTGTATTGATGCAAGTTCACTTTATGGAATAAAGAATTAGTTTTTACTTTTCAAAGTGTGGGGCACTCAAAGTGTGGGGCACTATGGGCACTCAAAAGTGTTTGGCGCTATAATGTGGGCATTCAAAATTGTGTGGCACTCATGATTCAACACTTTGGTTGGCAATATGGGCGCTCAAAGCGTGGGGCACTATAATGTGGGCACTCAAAAGTGTGGGGCACTTTGGATTCAACACTTTGGTTGGCACTATGGGCACTCAAAGTGTGGGGCACTATAATGTGGGCACTCAAAAGTGTGGGGCACTTAGGATTCAACACTTTGGTTGGCACTTTGATGGCTTAACACTTTGATGGCTCATACACTTTGATGGCTTAACACTTTGATGGCTTAACACTTTGATGGGCACTCATGGGCATTCAAAACTAATGGGCATTCAAAAGTGTGGGGAACTAAAAGCCTTTGCTCTCTCAAAGTGTCTCTCAAAGTGTTTGCATCCACATGGATTCAGCTTTTTTCCCAAAGCAATTGCAGAGGTCCAGCACTTCTCAAAAACCATGGCCCGTGTGGCCCAAAGAAGGAAATGTGGCTAAGCCGGCTAAGCCTGTAATCAATGCATTTCTTCAAGAGTGTTACAATTATACTACCCCTTACCTATAATTCAGTAAGTAAAAAAAAGGCTTTGAGGCTAGAGCCAACCAATCCAAAAGGCTTTCCTATGGCCAAAGTGTCTAGAGTTCTCTAACTTTCAGAGTTGTCTTGACCTGTTCTAACTTCTCATTGGCTTCCTGCGTCTTTTTGGCAAGGTTTTGCATAAAAGCCTTGCCATTCTCAGTGCTCCACTCCTCACCATTTGGCAGCTCCTGCAACAGATAATGGGATGCATTTTATATTCTATCATTCTTTTCTACTCTTGTCCATTCTATTCTATTATCTGTAATATATATCTTGTCTATTCCATTATTCTTGTGTTTTTTCAACCATATGTTTTTCCAATTCCATATATGACTTGGGAAAAAATCCATGAACCACAGCCCCCAATATGTCCACAACCCCCTCACTTCCCAGCCTTCCAAGTCAGTGTGTGGTCAAGGTTCCTGTCATTATCCTGCAATACCTGCAGGCATTCCTTGAACTTGTCAAGTAGCACCTTATCCTTTGAATCAAGAATCTTTGCCTTCATCTTCATGCTGTCTTTGATCAACTTTCCTTGTGCCTGTTTTGCTTCAAGAAGAATGGCTTCCACCTCTGTCCATTGTAATTCCTTCTTGGGCTTGTTCAAAACCACAAGTGTCGTAGTTTCTTCATTTTCTAAACTCTTTGCACTACCTGAAGTACCTACATTCAAAGACCTGAGCCAACCATCTATGGAGTCATGTTCTGCAGCTGTAATCTCATGCTTCCCAGCATCCAACACAGTCTCATCCTTATGACTCTGAACCCTCCCAGACTTTAGACTCACAAAACTCAAGTAATCCTTTCCCTTGAAGCTTGTCATCTCCAAATCTCCATCTTGGATAGCTTGATCCATTGCAAGTTTGTTGCCATGGAATTTCTCCCAAAGCATGATATTGTATGGTAGGCCTCAGTGTCTAAATGTGTGTTTGTTTTTTTCTGAAGTGTGACAAAAAAGATTTGAATCATGCAAAGTGTGGTTTGTGTTGTCAAAGTGACTCTATTTTCCAACCATGTATGCTTTTTGTCTGCCTAGGTACTGGTTGCTTGTTCCTTTCCAAACTTGGTGTCCAAATGCCTTTGTAGTTTCTGGAAGGCAGGATCCTTGGGGATCATCACAAAACCTTTTCCCTCCTTCCTAAACAGCCTGTTGATAAGCTGTGTCTTGGCCGCTCTGGGATTGCCTGATCTGCCAGCTGCCTCCATTGCTTCTGTGACTTCCTTGGGCAGTGCCCCGTCCTTCTCCAGCTTTGCATACTTTTGTGCCTTCTGCCTGTCTCTAACCTCATTCAAGTCATATTCTCCATCCTCCTCCTTTTCCTCCTGAACCTTTTCTGCATCCAAAGCTTTGCTCCACTCATCTGTCTGCTTCTTGAGGGTCTTCTTCTCTTTCTTTGGTGATGGCTTTTCATCATCCTTGTTGTCTTTCTCCTTCTTGTCTTTGTCCTTCTTGTCTTTTTCCTTCTTCTCCTTTTCCTTATTGTCTTTGTCTTTCTTGTCTTTGTTCTTCTCATTTTTCTTCACACCCTTCCCCTTGGACTTTGCAGCATTCTTTGCTTTGGCCTTAGCCTTTGCCTTAGCCTTTGCTGCCGATGCAGCTGTAGCAGGCCTCTTCAAGGGTGGCTCTTCATCATCTGATGGAGGTTCAGGGATATTGCCCTTGGCAAACTCTGTGAAAAGACATTTCTCTTCTTCTCTTCTTCTTTCTCTTCTTCTTTCGTCTTTTCCTCAGTCATACTTTCATCTTCTTTGCTCTCTTGATCTCCTTCAGGTGCAGCTGCTGCAGGCTCATGTTCTTTGCCTTCATCGTCACCCTTTCCATTTCCTTTCTTCTTAGGTGCTTTTGCCATGGAAGGACGTTTTCCTACCATGGTTGGAGTAGACTCTATTTTGTATCACTCAAAGTGAAACTAAGATGTTTTTCCTTGCTCTGAGCCAATGTAAAGAATATACAGTTTCAAAGTGTCTCTCAAAGTGTCTTTCAGTTGAAGTGCAGTCCAGTCCAAGTGTTCCTTACTCAAAGTGTAATCAAAGTGTTCATAAATCAATGTGACTCTCACTCAAGGTGTCTCTCACTCAAAGTGTCTTTCATTGACAATGTCTCTCACTCAAAGTGTCCCCAGAAACAGTGTCAAGCAATCAGAGTGTCCCCAGAAACATTGTTAAGCACTCAGAGTGAAAAAAACAGAGTAAAACCTTCAAAACTATCAGACTTGCAAGAAGGAAAAAATAGATGAACATATAAATGTTTGGTAAAAATTTGGCCATTTTGGGTCTTTTTTTTCAAAAATTGATCATTTTTACAATTTACCAAGTAGAAGTTTGGTAGTAGAAGTTTGGTAGTAGTTTGGTAGAAGTTTCTACCAAACTTCTACCTGGAAGTAGAAGTTTCTACCAAACTTCTACCCCTACTAGAAGTTTGGTAGAAACTTCTACTTGGTGGTAGAAGTTTGATAGAAACTTCTACCAAACTACTACCAAACTTCTACTTGCACTTCTAAACCTAAGTAGAAGTTTGATAGAAACTTCTACCAAACTACTACCAAACTTCTACCATGACTTCTATACCAAGGTTGAAATTTGCTAGAAACTTTTGCCCAAATGCTACCAAATTTCAATCTGGCCCATCAGAAAATCTCCCAAATACTTTTTTGAGGCTTCATTGTTTTTTTCCAATCTCACATTCCCTATGCCGAAATGGTCAGACTTTTGTGCCCTCAGCTCATAGTGTACCACAGATCCATAGTGTACCACAGATCCAAAGTGTACCACAGATCCAAAGCACCACCTGGCAACAGAAGAACAGTCCAATATTGCGTTCTACAAATATTCAATGAACTGCTTGAATTACATAGACATAACCTGGCCTGGAATCAGTTGTCTCTCGGCTTGTATTGTCTGATGAGCCTTTCCTGCATCAATCAAGTTTGACATATATAAATATAAATTATTGCGCAAACCTCCCATGTAAAAACAAAAAGATCACACATTCTGCAAACAGTCCTTGATAATTTGTTTGTCCCTATCACCCATGAGTCTCCATTCTGTTGCAACATCATCCAGAGTGCGCCATGTTTCCCATCCACCAGCAAAGTAGGACACATTCCATAATCCATTCTGTCTCCATACCCATCTACTATGTGTGAATTTCCAGTTCATACTATCACAGAACTCTTTGGTCCTGCTGCCAGACATTGTGCCGAAATGGTTTCTTCACAAGACAAAAA
>OMLO01004434.1_pt1 | contig 11737 bp, 8 predicted proteins | sample 1674811 | NCBI WGS metagenome assembly OMLO01 (sample SAMN06265003, study PRJEB25207) | coral metagenome | isolation source: Coral host | place: Mexico:La Bocana,Puerto Morelos, Mexico | collected 2008-11-13 | reverse complement strand
AAGAAAATGAAAAATTGACATCAATTTTCAATTTTTAATTTGAATTGAAAATTGAATGGACGAATGACCCACGGACCTGTAGGCACGTCTAGAAGTTAAGAGAATGGCAGTCAAGGTATATTTCTGCGACTTAATAATTTGGGCTTTTGCGTGTTCGCAATTAGTATTGCCTTTTACTGGCTATATTTATCTATTAATTAATTTAATTATATTTCACTTTGCAGACGAAAGGCTTGACCTTGCGTTTTTAATAGACGGATCGGCTACTTTGTCAAATGCTGGATTTCAGGCCTCTAAGGTGTTCATAAAGGCATTATACAGCAACTTCCCTATTGGCGAAGATTCTACTCATGTCGCTTTAGTGGTCTATGGTAAAGACCCACATGTAGTATTTAATCTGATTGGAAACACAGACAAAGAAAGCGTTGATAAAAAGCTACTTAGCACTGCAAATCCAAGTTCTGATACAAACTTTATGGGCAGGGGTCTTAAAACTGTTAAGGAAAAAGTCTATGAGGTAAGTGCAAGACCTGGAGGACATCAGGTGTTAGTGGTGCTTGTGGCAGGAAAATCTCTGGATGATGTCAAGGCACCATCGCGTCTCTTGAGGGACGAGGGTGTCAAGATTTTCTGTGTTGGGATTGGTGACAAAGTGGACGTAGAACAACTTAGAGATATTGTAAGTGTTCCTGAGGAGGAGCATTTTGCAGCAGCAAGCTCAGGACAGTTGGGTAATCTGTTGAGTCCAATGGTGCAGAATATTAGGAAAGGTAAACCTATAGAGACTTTTAGATATTTAGTACAAGCTAGCGTCAAATATTTCTAAATGAGTATCTGAATTTCAGGATTTCGGCTTCCTTTCCGCTTAGCTTAGACATTGTTAGAAGTGAAACTATTCTATTTATTTCACTGGTTATGCCGAGTTATGGTCCTCCACTGCCCCGATAGTTTTGCTGCCGCTCAACGTCTGTATCATGAATTCACTGAGAACATTAATTTCTTCCCCTTGTGGTGGGATGCTTGTCTATCGTAAGGGGAACCCTTGTAGCTAACCTTGTAGCGACCTAGTCAAAAATCAATTTACACGTTTATTTTAATACGAATATACCTTGTATTATCAAAAAATAGATCATTGAGTAATGCAATCGATGAGTTTGGGTGACGAATTACCACGTAGACTCTGTGATATTATTTTATCACGTAAGCCTGCAGCCAACCAGCGGTAATATAAAACAGCAGTCACAGGGGGTAGAGGGTCACAGAGTCTACGTGGGAATTCGTCACCCGGCGATGAGTTTTCATTGGCTTAGACATTATAATTGACTACATTAATGATTTAATCGGTTTTACTTTTTCATAGCTATAACTGAATCGGTAATTCACCCAGGACCCACAGGTAAATAGTTATAATATTTTATACAGCAATCAATACCCTCCTTTCGCTTTCACATGCATGTTGTTTATATTTTCTCTTGATATAGAAGAAAGGTTATTGTCAAAAGTAAGTGAATCTTTTAATGATAAAAGTTTATTCCAATTTGTCCCCCTTTCTGAGGCCCATGTATGCTACATTTTTTTGCGTTTTAACTTAGCTGCCCTTAGCTCAATATTATGTATGAACGGACTTTTCTCGCTCTTTTTGTTTATTTTCATTAGTGTGTTGGAAATATAAATATGTTGTTCGATATTATTTCAGATGTCAAAATGGAGCTGGGATTTTTACTGGATGTCAACTCCAATAACTTCAGACCTGGTCAATTTGACAATGTATTAAATTCTGTCAAATCAATATATGCACCTTTCACAATCGGCGAAGACAAGACTCGGATTGGTGTTGTAACCTACAGCGAGCGTCCTCGAACAGCGATTTCTCTGGATCAATATGCCTCACGGCAGTCACTTGACACTGCAGTAGATCAAACATTGATGTCACCATTGTCTAGTCCAAGTCTGCTTGGGCAGGGTCTTGCTGCAGTTAAACAGTTATTTTATGGCAAACCTCGTCCAAAGACTCCTAAAATTCTTGTTGTCATCACTGGGGGAAAATCAAGAGACGACGTGATTAAACCATCAGCTGCGTTAAAGGCTCTGAACATGACAGTATTCTGTATTGGTGTTGGACAGAACATCGACCGAAATGAACTTGAAACTGTTGCATCTACCCCAGCAAGTGATCATGTAATAATGGCAGCTATATCACACCGAGAGACCGCAGGAGAAAACCTTGCGTCCAGGATTAAGAAAGGTGAAGCCTGAATATTGGTCTCTATACTTCCACTTTTGTCAGTTTGCATTTTCACGACTAATTCAAATTCATCAGACGAATTCAGCCTGATACGCTTACGAACATTTTCCATCGTTTTGCCGAACACAGCATTATCAAAGTTCATCAATTTGAAGAAATCCTTTTTAAAAGCTGTTTTTGCCACTTTTCTACTTTTTCCGTATTGAAATCAATATACGGTTTCAACCTTTTAATTTCAGAACATGTTGAATTTGCAGATTACGATAATGAAGAACGTTTTGTCTCGATTCATACGGAATTTGCCTGTGAGGTAATCCGCGGAATGTAGCGTCCGCGACACAGACTATGAGAAATTAGGACATCTACCCGTACATGCAGCCTATTCGTCCATGTTCGTGTTAATAAATTGGCTAGAAGTTACCAACTGCATTCCATTCTATGGATCATGTTTCCCGCGACCCACGGCCTTCGTCAACTCTGTACCGAATTCCGCGTAGCAAGTGTTTCGGTTCGAGTTAGAACTTTGCTAATTGAAAGGGTCGTAACCAGACAAAACTTCAGCAAATATCGAACATTTTTCTCATATTTGTTGATTTTTTATCAATACATAGCCTCTTACATGACTTCGATATTAAGTTATGCCTCGCTCCGCCTGTAACTGGATGGGATCTTGATAAGTTATTAATCGGGTATTAATCGATGTCATGATCATCCAGAACATTGGCATTTTTTTTTCGCATTGCCATAAGACTAGAAACCTAGAGTTGAGAGGGACTTTCAACTGTACTTGCATTGAGTTTTAGGTTTTTATTTGTTGCAGCTGTTCAAATTGACCTCGGGTTTCTGGTTGAAGGATCAAAAAACGTATTAGAAACAGAATTCACGCAATATATGGAGATTGTGAAGTATATCTACAGCGCTTTTCCCATTTCCCCAGAAAATGTCAGAGTCGGGCTTGCTGTGATTTCAAGCAATCCTGAAATAATATTCAGCTTCGATAAGTACTTTGATAAGCCAAGCCTCGACTCGGCAGTAAACAGTGTTGAATACCGCGGAATTCAGCAAGTCGCGAACATTGGACAAGGCCTTCTGGTTGCTAAGGAGACCTTCTTTGACAAGGGTGCAAGAAAAGGAACTAGAAAAGTCCTTATCCTATTGGTCAAGGGCAAGTCTAACGACGAGATCTCTGAACCTGCCAGACGACTTAGAGATAGTAGCGTAGAGATATTTTGCTTTGCACCTGGAAGCAGAGTAGACGTTCAGGAATTAACCGAAATCGCGACACGTCCCACTAATAATCACATGGTGATAGAGAACGAGAGCTTGCCAATGGGGGCCAAGAAACTCATTGAAATGTTGGAAATTGCTAAAGTGGAATCTGGTAATTTGTTACAAAGTAAACCTTGAGGCCAATACAATGAGAGTTCCTTAAGGGTACGCGGGACCTACTCTAAAAACTAGCTTTAGACAGGGAGAGGTGGTTTAGAAACTATTGAAATGACTATATCAACAGCAAAGATTTCTGCTTTTTATCCCAGAACTATTCCACCGATTTCTCAAGGAATAGCTCTGACAAGCCATGTGCGCCATGAAGTCTGTAGTTTTTTGTCGGGTAAATGGGTAGCGTCGTACTAAAATGGTTTAGGCACGATGCCAAAAATATTGCGATGTGCAGTGCCAATTGTTTATTTACTTGTGTAAGGAAGTTTTTAAGTCACCCTTTTGTTTATATGTTTTCTTTTTATGCTGAAGTGACGTACAAAATGTTCCTCCTACTTTTTATTAATCATAACAGAATACCAGTATCTTGTATATGTGAACTTTTTTCTGTTTCTTATCACAGATCGAAAACAACAAACTAGACCCCCGGTTTCCTCTCGAGGGAAAGGAAGTATGGATTTTATAGCTAATAAAAGTGTTAATGACATTACTTTTCAAAAGTATTGTAATTTGATTATTACGTTATTTGGGCTTTTCTTTGTTGGCAAATGTTTGTGTATCATTTATGTCATAACAACGCCTTCGGTGTTGCGATAGGTAGGAAGGAAATTATTTTGCAAAGTTAATTTTTGCAGTGTTATTTACTTTCACACAGGACAAGAAAATCACGCTTATAAGGCTTAATAATGAATATAATCAATGCTTTCCAAACAGACCCTGTTGATCTGGTCATCCTTATCGAGGGAAGCTATAATACCAAACCTGGAGACTTTGAGCAAATGAAAGAAATTGTGAAATCCATTTGTTACAGCTTTGATGTTTCACCAAGTGGAACTCGCGTAGCCATGGCTGTCTTTGCTGAAGAAACACGTATCATCTTTAATTTGAACAAGCATCGTGATCTGCAAGGCATGGATGACGACATCAATGCTGTCTTACACCTCCCAGGTGCAAGCATGACGGGTAGTGCCCTTCGGGACATAAAAACAAACATTTTTGATCAACATGCGCGACAACGTGTTCCTAAAGTACTGATAACTGTCATGACTGGAAAGCCTGAGGATGAAATCGAAAGAGCTGTGAATGAACTCAAAATGGCATGTGTCTTGATGTTTGCCTTGGGTCTCACGTCCAATTACAGCCCCCAGAGTTTGAATCTGGCCTCAGGTAAACCTCATTCAGAATATGTGCTGATCAGTGAAACCTTTCCGGAAGCTAGTATGATCGGGCAGAAAATGGCTGACAAAATAAAGAAAGGCAAGTTATGGTTTTAAATAAACTTAGTCAAAAACTCTTATACATTTTTTTTAGAAAGGTTAGCCCTCGCTAAGAGTATCAAGAGGCAGTGTTCGATATCTATTTAAAGTGATGACGAAAATGACAACTTTCCATTTTGAAACGGGAGACAGAAGTCTCTATGAGGAAAAAAAGGCTGTTTACTGTTTTCAAAAATCTCCCAGAGATATTCAAGTTTTTCAAATATGCAAATTAGCAAAATGATGACGTCATTCAGTGAATCAAATTTCGATCAAATATGATGAAGACAGATATCTCAGGCAGTTTGTCTCAGAAATGATTCTTTGCAGAAAAATTCTACTAGATGAGCTCCACAATACGGGCTCAGCAGTTTTGTTACCCTGGTTTTTGATCTGAAAATCACTAACATATTGAGATCAAGTGGATGGGGACTGGAAAGAGTAAGTTGCAATAGGAAAATACTTTTTATATAGCCGTAAGCGTGTTTCCTGTAAAAGCATCGCTAGCTACCAAATGTCAATGCATGATCTGTCATGCAAATTTCCAAAATAGCTCTATTGACTACCTCATATAATATTGAATTGAGTGTATGGCGTCACTATCCATCTCATTTGCATATTTTTTCACATTTTTAAAACACAGATATTCGTCGAAATATTTTGCACAAATTTATAGAGCCCATTATGGAGCAGCCATATTGGTGTACCTTCACGGTGGTACATTAACATGGCGGCCACAAAATAGTGTAATCATCTTTACCCTACTTTGGCTATCTAAACGACTGATGGTCTGTAATAAAGAAACAGGCATTTAAATACATACTTTTCCTAATACTTTAACTTCTAAAATGGTTAAATATCACGAGATAAGAATATGGTTTTTTTTTGACAAACCGTTTCGCAGCTTTATCTCACGCACCGTCATAGCTACGCTGGTTTCTAGAGGAAGAAGGCTACTCAGCTGAAAAGGGGTACACAGATATAAATATACCCTCTTTCATGTCTAATGAGGATAAAAACATTAGTGGCTCTTTAATTTTGGATTTAAGAAAATGATGACGTCACGTGCAAGTCAAGAATAGGATTACTTAAAAACAATAAATATATTGCTAATTTATCTATTATTTTCTTTGTTTCCTTAGTTGTCTCCATTGTAAAATCTCGTTCTGTACGCCGTACTCAACCAGGTGGTAAGTTTTAAAGATGAAAACCAACACATAACAGACATTCGTTTTATCAGCCATATACTGTGGTAGTTAATAACAAAAAAACGTTATCAACACTGAACAACAACAGCAACAGAAAAAACAAAGAAGCAAACAAACAAACAAGAAAGCTAGGGCAAACCTGTGCATTCAATTTAATTACAACTGGTTAGGGACTATGTTGTAATAATATTATACACATATGAATTATGTAATTTATCTCCTGATGTTAAATCAATAAGGGATTTATGCTCCTTTAATCGTTTTTTTCGCAGAAGCAAGACTGGATATCGCTTTCATCGTGAGCAATTGTGGAAACAATTCAGGAGACAGTTTCCATCAGCAGCTGGACCTTGCGAGAAATTTCATTCGCCCGTTGTCAGTGGATCGTCAAAACTTGCGCACCGCAATTATTTCAGTCTCTGATGGCTTCAAAATAATTCAAGATTTGAAAGTAACGACATCAAACTCCACTGTAGTTTCCTTGGAGTCCCCGTCATCTGCAGGACTTTGTACTTTCGGACGTGGACTGGAAGCTACAGGCAAAATGTTTAAGACCAAAGGCATGAAGGGTGTCCCTCAATTAGTAATTGTCCTCTTGGCGGGAAAACCTAGCGATGACGTTTCAAAGCCCGCCAATGATTTGCACAGAGCAGGAGTCCTAGTGTATTCAGTTGGTCTGAAGAAAACAATTAATGCATCTACAGTCATAAACTTGCCAAGCGACCCTGTTGCAGAATATTTCCTATCATTTCCGGACTTTGCAGCTGTTGACTCGACAAAACAGGCATTATTGAACAAGATGAATAGAGGTTTCTTGAACACATTCATTCTATTTAAAAATCGAATTTTACAGTTCTTATCTCTTTGAAACAGTTGAAAATTACGAGCGTTCGATTACAGTCTGCAATCTTGGACAAAGATATTTTTGATAAAAATTGCTGACTGGCAATCAAAAGTTCGCGTAATCTTGAGCTATATTAATCAGAGAACGTGCTTTATATTTCCCACAAATATTTTATTAACGAAGTTCTAAAATGGCCTTTTACAAATGCCTAATTTGTTTTTTCTTTTAAAAAATCTAAGTGAAAAGGATCATGAAGAATAGTTCGATATTGTGTAATGGCTTCTCGCAGAATACTGAAAAAAGGACACCCTCTGAGTATAAACAACCACGTTTATCATATTAATGTTTATACCCTAATATATTTCTTCTTTTTTTTGTATCAATAAAGTTTTACAAATCGGCAGAAAGCTGGTTTGTCCTCCGCTTATAAAGGAATGCAGTACTAATGGTAAGTCTCGTTCAATATGTGAAGGAGAGGCCACTCAACCCTAGCTTGTTTTCATGAGGGATCTCTTCCTAAGCTAAGAAGAACTGAAATGTAGAAAGGATGTATTTTTTACGAGGGAATGCCCGGAGTACCCGCTCAGGAAGGGGAAAAAAAATTAAAAAAATAACTTTCTTATGCCATCAGTCACAATGTTCCTTGCCTCCAATAGCGCACACCCATCGATTTTCCGCCAGACCGAATCTACTTCCCTGCTATTAATGTTGACATACTCCTTCTTTTCAGTGACTATGCCCTCAGCGGGCTCACAACCGCCTCCTCAATCAGCCAATAATACAAAACCCTGTTTGTCAAAAGCAGGTTCAAGTCGACGTCCAAATGGGACAAGGATGGGAGCAGTCGATTTAGTTTTCCTGGTTGAGGGCGGCAATGCTGTTAACGAAACTCTATTCAGGATAATGCTAGACATTGTAAAAGACGTCTGCAACCGATTTCCAGTCTCTTTTCAGGAAACGCACGTTGGTTTAGTCGTTTACGGTACCAACACTCAAATTGAATTCAATCTTAGAGACAATTACAACACCAGCAAAATAAAAGACGCTTTAACGTCAGTTTTAAAACCAGCTGGCGTTTCTTTGGCTGGAAAAGCCCTTTCTGCAGTGAAAAAGAACGTTTTCGACACAGCCGGAAGAACTGTTGAATCTGGTGTTTCACGTGTTCTCCTGCACATTATGTGTAGTAAATCACATGATGACGTCATAGAGCCAGCTAAAGTTTTAAAGGAGTCTGGAGTGAGGGTAGTTGCTGCTGGCGCTTGCCCTGGATCCAACAAAGTAGACCTATGTAACATTGGCAGTCCTCCATTGTGCAGTAACTCTGTATTTATTCAAATACTAAAGCCTCCGACTGTTCCTGGACGTGAGCTGGCAGATAAACTGAAAGAAGGTCAGTGCGGAAAAATGCGTCGTTTAAATAAGAAAAAGAAAAAAATGGCAACAATGATCTTTTGAAAAACCACAAGCATGCTTGTCACTTGCTTATGAAGCCTCATTCATGGTTTTTGTTCATGGTTTTTCATTTCATTTTTTTTTTCTTGTGTTTAAAGGCTAGGTCGGTTTCAGTTATCGGAATCACATTTTTATAAACAGCCATAGTGCTTTACGTTCAAATAGGATTCTTGACAATACTAATCACGAGGTGACTAAGGTTAAAACAACAGCATTTTAAATGCCCACTAATAGCATGTAGTTAGCTTGATATGTGGCAACAGCAGCCTTCTTAGTGACTCACTGTTCCTGTAATTAGATTAGAACGAAGCAAAGAGATTAGAAAGCATGACGGTTATGTTACTTAGCGGATAATTACGTACTTCTTTCTTATTTATAGGCGTTCCTGTTCAAAATATTACAAGAGAACCCTCAGGTAAGAAATAAGAAGATAATTGATGAAGATGAATTGAGGCGGAATCGATTCTTTGGTTTTAATTTCAATTTCACTTCACTGTTCATTTTCACAGCAAATCGATTTTTTTGGGTTTAATGCTTTTGGTTGGTGATTTAAATAAGGACCATGCGATCGTGTTAGGCGTCTCTGTTACTTGATGAAATTATAATTGCATTTTACATTTACGATCAGCCTTGAATTCAACTATGTGTTGCACGGTGTATCAAAACGATTATGACGCTTTTGATGATGTAAAACTTAAATGGGAATGATGGTGAAAAATTCTGCACTATATTTTATATCCGCAGGTGAAAATGCCACCGAGGCTTCAATTGGTATGTTTCTATGAAGTATTTAATGGCTATTGTTTGAATTCGTACCTGACTGACGAGAGAGCACTTCTTTTATAATAACTGTCCGCTTTCTCACGCGCTGATTAACTCGTTTTTATGATCAATAAGAGTACAGACGGATAAAATTTGATAACTCGAACTTGCACGCCCTGCTTAATGCAAATGAGGTACTTGTACGCGTCAGACTTGCCTTTCATAAAATTAATTAATTCCCGGCATTTGACCGGTTTCGGGTCTTGTTATTGTAAAAAATAATTGACATCAGTTTTCTTTATGAGTCTCTCCACTTATTGGGGATAAATTTCGTCATAACATTGTCAAAGTGATAATTATATCATCAATAAGAGGACAGACGCATAAACTGACCTAAATTTGTTAAATTGACACAGCTTAATGACGTGAAAAAGTGATATGACGTGAATAACTAATTAAATGTTGAAATTTACAGCTAACGACGTCGAGGAATTGTCTTTCTCCACGATGGGTTGGAAAACAGACTGTCCACATTCTATAAACGTAACCGGTGTTTTTTTTTTTACCTCAGTAACTAAACTAACTGACAAAACTGCTAGATTTGAAACCAAAGCTTGCGATATAAAAATATCACTGTTGTCAATACATGTTGATCGTAATTGAAAAGGACTTCAAAAGGTGTGATTTATTACACCGGCTCAATTAATCTTTGAATTTTTCAGGTGTGGTTCAGCCAAATATGATGTGGAATGGTCCCCCCATGGGAGCGATTCTTCCTCTAGTCCCTTCCCTTATTCCAGTTCATCCTCAAACTTTGGGTCGCCCGTCGAATATCTGGAACTATGTGATTCCATTCCAGCGTAATCCTGTGACACCAGATCCTTTCACTGTACACGACAACTTCCTCGCATACAGCAGTACGTCACCTGGTATTTCTTATCATTACTGAGGAAAGTTTCTTGAACATGCAAGAACTTAAAGTAATACGTTTATTAGTTAATTTGCACTTTCTAACAGAATAAAGGTTCTTACTCGTGTATATGGCATCACACAGGTAGTGATTTGATTAATTCAAAGTATTAGCAACTTTTTTGTCATTTGCTCAAGTCAGGACTGGTATTTTGGGTTGGTAATACAATACAAGCATCTAACATCAAGCATGCATGACTAAAATTTGCTTTGCAATAACATATTTCGAATCGGCAAAAATACTTCTCAGTAGTCTTAGAAAATATATGTTAGTTGAAAAAAAATATAAAGCCTGTGCTACGGTCGTCATTAGTTAGCTGCTTATCGAGTAGTGTCATCCGTAAAAGGGCCTAATGTTCATTGTCCTTTAAATTGTTCACAGCTGCATGTGTAGATTACGATCCAGCCTGCTCTGGCTACGGCGTCAACGGATATTGTGATGGACCCAACATTGGCTTCAGCGATGATTATTTAATGAAGATGTGTAAAAAGAGTTGCGGATTCTGTAAGACGTAAGCTAATCGGTTTAATGCTATATTTATTAGCCATGAAATGGAATTATAAACTAACGCAGAGCTAAGCAGTTGTTTTAAGAAATGTTATTCTACATACAAAACTTAAAGCTTCGGGCTTCGGGACGTACTCAAGGGCACATTTTTCCCAATACGGACCCCACAGCTGTTAAAGAACATACATGTATTACAAAAACTTACGCGTTAATGTTATGATACAAAAAGGTTAAATCCACTTTTACAGGAATGCACCTGAAAAGGTAAAGAAGGTGTGTTTGCAACAAAGCTAACTGGTATTTAGGTGCATACAGTTTTAAACGATTTATCCAATCTTTCTTCAGGGATCAAGATTATACATCCGCTGGCATATGGATCAAGAAGAATAAAATCCCAAAAAGCCATGAATATACCAGCAGGCAAAACAGCTCAAAAAGGAAAACCAGTTCAATTAACTTGTTCTCAAAAGTTAAGCACTGAATGGAAATATGTGTCACAATAAAATTTTCGCACCACAAAAAACATAACCTTTGCGGAGATTTTATCTATCCAGGCTTGTTTATTTCCTTTTGTTTTGTTTTGTTTTGTTTTTTTTTTTGTTTTTTCTGGCCTGGACAGGTCGTTTTCCAAAAGTATCCCCCCCTAAAGCCAAACGCCAAAACTAATCAAACTTATCAATCATGATGGCATAGAATGTCACACAATCTCCTCCTCCAATTGGTCTGCCATCTTAGATAGTAAATTTGTTAACTTATAATAAAATCCTACAAGGAAGTACGAAATGCAAATACTTGATAAAATTGATATATTTGTTGTATTTAAAAATTAAATTCAGGTAAAAATAATTTTAACCTAATTGGATTCTCAATTTCCTTTGTCTTCACACCCTGATTATTCATCATTCAATGAATAAATAGGGTTAAGAGACAAAGGAATTTAATTTTTAACCGAATTTAATTTTTAACTACAACATATGACATCTTAATGAGTATGGATAATAAGCAAGTGACACTTCTCGTACTTCTAGACCTAAGTGCTGCTTTTGATACCAT
>OMLO01004433.1_pt1 | contig 11741 bp, 3 predicted proteins | sample 1674811 | NCBI WGS metagenome assembly OMLO01 (sample SAMN06265003, study PRJEB25207) | coral metagenome | isolation source: Coral host | place: Mexico:La Bocana,Puerto Morelos, Mexico | collected 2008-11-13 | reverse complement strand
AATAAAAATAAAACACTAGCAAAGCGCTTTTGATTTTTACGGTTATTCCACGTAGACAGGGGATTGATTTCCAAAGTGAGCTCAGCAGAAAGTATATTCACATGAAAAATTCGAAAAAGTCACCAAATTCGATAAATCAAATTTATTCCAAGATCTAAGTAAAACTGTGATATAAATATTGAGTGTAATTTGCAGCTTGAGTAGCAAACTATTTTTCTTGCGAACGTAAGAACTTTCTCTGTCGGTCGATTTTGATCTCTCGCCTCAATTTTCGCGCGACAAGCCTTCTTCGCTCGTACGAACTGTTTGCTACGTGGACTTGCGCAGAATTTCATGTTCCGGTTTTAAATGTGCAAGGGACTTCAAACTCTACCACATCAATTATTAAGTATATATGAAACTATCCTTTATTTTTGAATAACATATTTTTTTTTATTTTTCAGTTCCATTTCCTAAGCATCAGTTGTACTCCAATCAGTCATCTTCAACAAGCAGACGTTCTCCAAGTCCTTCTGAACAGCATTGTATGGTTCAGTCATCGACTCCGTTCTAAGCTTATTATCCAGATTCAAACCAGTTCAGCCTGGCTTCATCCATATGTTCAGCGTCGCCCAGGGCTTGCAAGACTGATGAGACATGAGGCCGGTGGTCAGTAAATACACTATGGGCTGGGAGGGGAGGGTTAATATAGAGCTCTGGATGAACCTTACGAAGCATACAAGCACACACTTTTCGGCCAGAAGTCCACGGATTTCTGATTCGGCTTTAATGTAGATAATTTAGTTAAGTTTACTAATGGGTCCCTGGAATTGGTGTGGTTCCTCCCTCTTGCCTTATTTTAATCTGGGTTTCTTTACAGGTTATTCGGCCAGTGATAACAGTTCGAAGCCAAAATTTTTCTGGTTCAATTTTTACTTCACTCCGTCTTTTTTCGACTACACTCCGGCTCTTTTTTCGACTACACTCAAGCTGACATTCAACTTCACTCGACTTCATTTTCGACTTCAAGTTGGAGACATTGTAAGCCATTGTTCATGTTGCATTTCGACTCCCGCTTAGTTGCGCCTAGGTCAATTTATCTATTACATTTCACTTGACAGTCAACACTGATAAGTGAAATTCTTCCAGTAAGGTTCAACCAGATATTAAATTATTAGTTAGCACACTAGAGCCCAAAACCATTTAACTGTAGTGAGGAGACCAGTTTTGGCCACTCATTGCAGTTTTAATGGATTTTAGTTTCTAGTAAGTTCTTTTCAAGTTCTGCCAGAAAAGCACCAATCAGCTGCTAGGACTCTAAGTACTTACCCTAATGCCTTCTTTTTGTGAGGTTTGCAGTTACTAAACAATTTTCATAGGTCCGAGTCAAATTTCAAGCGAACTTTTTTTCATCATAGATGATCAAATAAGTTAGTGTTAACTCTTTATCTTCCCAAGGATAATTAAATTTGATTTCTTTTTGACAGCTCTAGAAAATGGAAATTAAAAATTAAATCTTCCTAAAACTGTCACAAAATTGAAGGCACTAGGGAATGGGATTATGGGACAATGCACACACCTCAGTTCAGATAAGCCATCTAAGTAGACCTCACGAGAAACTAACAAGGATCATCCAAGCAACCTGAGAAGGAGGAGAGTTAGTCAGGCAGCTAGTAAAGACAGGCTTTGAGTAACAGGCAGTGGGGAGGATTTTCTCACTATGGCAGTGTTGACATTTAAACATGTACATCTGTTTTCATGTTAACACTGCCTTGTGGGAGGACTCTCCCCAAAGGAGGCCTACAATGCATGCTGATGCTGTAGGCCCCCATAGCTTAGACTGTCTACAAATTGTAGGCATAGGTAGCCTTCTCATCATCAACAACAATGGAAACTGGAAAAGTGAAAACAGAAGAGTAGCATACATTGGAACAACTCACAGCTCTAAGAAGATCATTGTGATTAGGTAGCTAGTGAAGTTAAAGTAAGTAGATAGGAAGCTGCCAACGCGGTGATGAAAAATGAAGACAAGGACCAAGACAAGAAGATGAACACCAAACAATAGGTTGCTTACATTATGATGTCATTTGACTACAACAACCAGATTTCACTGTATTGGTCTTGAATAAGGAGTACCTGCTTCAATTATCACAAAGGAAATATTCTGTGTTTATAACATCATAATGGAAGCCACCTATCATTAAAGTTAGAAAGCTAAGAGCACAAGTAGGTTAATGTAGGTAAATAGGCACCGTAAATAACTAAACAGGACCTGACTGAATAAAGATTGGAGAATGCCTGCACAAGATCAACAGAGGACGGGAATGTATCCATGGCAAAATATCATTCTGGTCCTGTGCGCCCAGGATATGAATGTTTCAACCAGCAATGCTATGGGAGCTTCAAGACATGCTTGACATTGCCTGTTTACTCCATGGTGGAGAAAAGGCAATTGCAGACAACACATACAACAAAAGCAATCAAGACATGCAACATGCCTCAATGAATTGAACACTGAGGTTAGGCACTTGTTTGTCATACATGACATCATTATCATTGTCATCATCATTCTTTGGCATGAAGTGGATCACAGGGAAACAAGGTCCCTCCACTTTTGCCAATCCTTGAGCTCAGGAAGGAGTAGACAAGCCACGTAGATAGAGTGGTAGTTGCAGCAAATTCAACAGAAAGCAAGCATCATGGCTTTAGATAGACATAGTGGCAAAGTCCTTAGTACCTGGATGATGACTTCAACAAGAGCTGCCATTGAAGCTTCATCACCATCAACAGTTGCTGCTGTCATCATCAATCCTTTGGATGCCAAGGGATGCACAGGAAAACAAAAAAAAGATATGTTGACCCTATTCTTGGTCCTTTGCACATCACAAGGTTTGGTCTTAATTGCGCTCTGTTCTTATGGTTAGAGTTACTGTTTTTCTGTTCTGTTCTGTTCTGTCACTGTTTTTTTTTTTTGTTTCTGTTCTTTCATCGTGTGGACTTGGAATGTCCTTCTTCAATTTTCTCTCTGGAATCCATCTGAGAACAACTTTACAGTTGTTGTTTGCTCTTCTATGGAGCATACTGTTCCTACCTACCTGTTATATTGCCTTGCCACTTCCAAATATTTGTTCCTGCAAAATGGCAGAACTAATTAAGAACTGGATAGATTGTTTAAAGGGGTCAATTCTCCAATTTTGATCGGTATTGATGCTGCTATGTTTAAAGCCAACACCCAGGAATTCTTCAGGCTCAAGTAATCACCTCCCACCTCATCAGTGGTTGCTACATGATATAGAACAGCAGTGTGATCTCACATGATTTTAGTCCTCCAGTGGAACAAAGGCAACATAATCCTCTTTGCCAGTCTGACATTCAAAACAACACTCAATGGTGGCAATGTTTAACATTAAACCTCAGGTAGCACATCCATGTACTGCACCAGATTTAACAACTTTCTCCATTGTTTGCTGTCACATACAAGAGTGGAAGACTCTACCTAAGTTCTTAAATTGCCAGCTCATGTATTTCTTTCTTCACTGCCATAACATCTGTGAAATTTTTAATCACTCAGAAATATGGAATAAGGAAATAGAACTGACTTGCCTTCCTCACTGCCTTTCATTACAGCATTCAACAGCATCTCATACAAAGTTCTGTGACATGATTTCTTACTCAATCAAGGTAATCTTTCTGCATCAATACATTAATTGCCATGGATGGATATCTCTAAATGATTTACAGAATATTGCTTTTTAAGGATAACAAAGTGGTACCCTGCGAGTTGCTACCATTAGCCTGTGTACTGGTAACTTTCTTGACAATTAGTACAACAACATTCTTTCTCTCCTCATCCCTCAATGACCACAGAGTCAATTTCAAAGTGAGAGTAATATCTCTATAGTCAACTCAGTGGGTAACACTTAATCTGGTCTAGCAAGGTGCTTTATCATTATTAAAACCATTAATGAGCCACTGCTCATATAAAATGGTGATCTTCAGAATCTGAGACAGTAGACTAACTAGGTCATCTTGACCTACTTGTTATGAATCTTGCTAAAATGTCCTGTCAATCAGTCCTCCTCTCCCTTACCAGTTGTAACAGACCTTGCTTGTCAATACTACATGTCAGTGCAATCTGTTGATAGTGGTCGTAGGGAGCGTGAGTGTGGTCCTGCAGATTACGCTTTGATGCTTTAAGACAACTGGAAGTACTAGACTCCTTCATTAGAAGATTACAGAGCACAGATGATTTCAAACTGCCCGTATGGCTGACACTACAGAGTGGCTTGTTTGATCTACATTACTTCACCAACATCTCAGGATAGACAATGACTTATTTTCTAAGGAAAAGGGAAAGTGATAGAGTGAAACACTGTTTGCTGTTGCCTTCAGATTGCATTTCTTTCTTCAAACTTGGTAGACATGAATGGCCTTTGTCCAATCAATTGCTATTGCTCCTACAAACATCCTGTTCCCTCTCAGTTGTGGGTAACAAACCTTGCTTGTCACTTATAGGTGTCTGTTCTTTATGCTGGCAATTACATTAAATTTACAGCATGACACTTGAGGTTGTCAGCCTTGCTTGCAAACTAAGGCAAACAGCAGCCTCTACCTGTGACACAAGATTCTCAACAACATTTCTCTTGTCTGATCTTAATGATCTTGTAACTTAGACATTGCAAATAATTCACTTGTGGAACATACATGGATCTCCTCTAACCACACTTGGATTCAAGGCTGGAATACTTCATGATCAGTGGAATGGGGAAAACTCGGATACCATCTAAGACAAGAACAAAGTGAAGAGAAAACTGACAAGGACCTGGAACAAGTCCAGAAGCTCCATGAAGAGTCAGCACCCCAAACAATATTATAAAACATCTCTGCTGTCTTGGCTTTCTTGTACTTTTATCCAGATCAGTATTGACTTGATGGAGTGAGGGAGTGAGAGGGAGTGACCTGATGGTCATGTACTTGTTACAAAGGTCCCACTTTCTAAACACAAGCCCTTTTTCCCATTAATGGGAAGACAATAAATGTTGGTGTAGACCCACCTGCTCAATACTAGGTGTCTGTGCTATCTGTTGATACAACACTTGTGGTCCTGTAAACTATGCTTTGATGCTTTAAGGCAACTGGAAGTTGTGGGTAACAAACCTTGCATGTCACTTATAGATGTCTGTTCTTTCTGCTGGCAATTACAAATTTACAGCATGACACTTATGGTTGTCAGCCTTGTTTGCAAACTAAGGCATACAGCAGCCTCCACCTGAAACACAAGATTCTCAAGAACAATTCTCGTCTCATCTTAATGATGGTGTTACTTAGACATTGGAAATAATTCACTTGTGGAACATACATGGATCTCCTCTAACCACACTTGGTTTCAAGGAAAAATTCATGATCAGTGGAATGGGGAAAACTCAGATACCACTCAAAGACAAGAACAATATGAAGAGAAAACTGGCAAGGACCTGGAACAAGTCCAGAAGCTTTTTGAAGAGTCAGCACTACAGATAAGATTATAAAACATCTCTGTGGTATTGACTGTCTTGTACTTTTATTCAGAGAGTTGACTTGATTTAACAGAGGCAGTGACCTGATGGTCATGTACTTGCTACAAAGGTCCCATTGTTCAAACAGAAGCCATTTTTCCCATTAATGGGAAGATAATTAATTTTGGTGTAGACCCACCTGTTCAATACTAGGTGTCTGTGCTATTTGTTGATATCACACTCTTGGTACTGTAAACTATGCTTTGATGCTTTAAGACAACTGGAAGTACTAGGCTCCTTCATTAAAAGATTACAAAGCAGAGATGATTTGAAACAGCCTGTGTAGCTGACATTACTAAGTGGCTTGTTTGATCTATATATTACTTCACCAACATCACAGGAAAGACAATGGCTTTGCAGACAATTTGGCTTTCTGAGGAAACGAAAGTGACAGATTGAAACACTGTTTGTTATTGCCTTTGGATATCATTTCTTTGTTTTAACTTAGTATATGTGAATGATCTTTCTCCAATCAATTGCTATTGATCTTGCACACATCTTGGTTCCTCTCAGTTGTGGGTAACAAACCTTTCTTGTCACTTATATATGTTAGTTCTTTCTGCTGGCACTTATAAATTTACAGCATGACACTTAAGGTTGTCAGCCTTGCCTGCAAACTAAAGCAAAGAGCAGCCTCTACCTGTGACACAAGATTCTCAAGAACACTTCTCGTCTGACCGTAATGATCTTTTTACTTAGACATTGGAAGTAATTCTCTAGTAGAACATGTATGGATCTCCTTTAAGCACACTTGGATTCAAGGAAAAATTAATGATCAGTGGAATGGGAAAAACTCAGATACCATCAAAGCCAAGAAAAAAGTGAAGAGAAAAATGGCAAGGACCTGGAACAAGTCCAGAAGCTCCATAAAGAGTCAGCACCAAAGACGAGATTATAAAACATCTCTGTTGTCTCGACTGTATTGACTTGATTTCACAGATGCAATGACCTGATGGTCACAAAGTTCCCCCTTTTCAAACACAAGCACTTTTTCCCATTAATGGGAAGATAATTAATGTTGGTGTAGACCCACCTGTTCAATACTAGGTGTCTGTGCTATCTGTTGATCCCATATTCGTGGTCTTGCAGACTATGCTTTGATACTTTGAGAAAACTGGAAGTACTAGACTCCTTCATTAGAAGATTACAAAGCACAGATGATTTGAAATGGCCTGTATGCGGCCTGTATGGCTGACATTACAGAGTGGCTTGTTTGATTTATACTACTTCACCAACATCTCAGGATAGACTGACTTTGCAGACAGTTCACCTTTCTAATAAAAGGAAAGGAAAGTGATAGAGTGAAACACTGTTTATTGTTGCCTTCTGTTCAGATTGCATTTCTACGCTTTGATACTTTGAGAAAACTGGAAGTACTAGACTCCTTCATTAAAATATAACAAAGCAGAGATGATTTGAAATGGCCTGTGTGGCTGACATTACAGAGTGGCTTGTTTGATCTATATTACTTCACCAACACCGCAGGATAGACAATGACTTTGCAGACAATTTGGCTTCCTAAGGAAAAGGGAAAGTGATAGAGTGAAACACTGTTTGTTGTTGCCGTCAGATTGCATTTCTTTCATCAAACTTGGTATACGTGAGTGACCCTTGTCCAATCAATTGCTATTGCTCCTACAAACATCCTGTTCCCTCTTAGTTGTGGGTAACAAACCTTGCTTGTCACTTATAGGTGTCTGTTCTTTCTGCTGGCAATTACAAATTTACAGCATGACATTTAAGGTTGTCAGCCTTGCTTGCAAACTAAGGTATACAGCAGCCTCTGCCTGTGACACAAGATTCTCAACGACACTTCTCTTGTCTGATCTTAATGATCTTGTAACTAAGACATTGCAAATAATTCACTAGTGCAACATATACGGATCTCCTTTAACTACACTTGGTTCAAGGAAAAATTCATGATCAGTGGAATGGGGAAAACTCAGATACCATCAAAGACAAGAACAAAGTGAAGAGAAAACTGACAAGGACCTGGAACAAGTCCAGAAGCTCCATGAAGAGTCAGCACTGCAGACAATATTATAAAACATCTATGTGGTGGTGACTGTCTTGTACTTTTATCCAGAGTATTGACTTGATTTAACAGAGGCAGTGACCTGATGGTCATGTACTTGCTACAAAGGTCCCATTGTTCAAACACAAGCCCTTTTTCCCATTAATGGGAAGATAAATGTTGGTGTAGACCCACTTGTTCAATACTACGTGTCTGTGCTATCTGTTGATACCACACTCGTGGTCCTGTAAACTATGCTCTGATGCTTTAAAACAACTGGAAGTACTAGACTCCTTCATTAGAAAATTATAAAGCAAAGACGATTTGAAACGGCCTGTACGACTGACATTTCAGAGTGGCTTGTTTGATGTTTATTACTTTACCAACATTTCAGGATAGACAACAACTTTGAAGACAATTTGGCTTTCTAAGGAAAAGCAAAAGTGATAGAGTGAAACCCTGTCTGTTGTTGCCTTCAGACTGCATTTCTTTCTTTTAACTTGGTATATACAAATGACCTTCCTTCAATCAATTGCTATTGCTCTTACACACATCCTGTTCCCTCTCAGTTGTGGGTAACAAACCTTGCTTGTTACTTATAGACTGATGTCTGTTCTTTCTGCTGGCAATTACAAATTTACAGCATGACACTTAAGGTTGTCAGCCTTGCTTAGCTTGCAAACTAAAGCAAACAGCAGCCTCTAGCTGGGACACAAGATTCTCCAGAACACTTCTCTTGTCTGATCTTAATGATCTTTCTACTTAGACATTGGAAATAATTCTCTAGTGGAACATATATGAATCTTTTTTAACTGCACTTGGATTCAAGAAAAAATTCATGATCAGTGGAATGGGAAAACTCAGATACCATCAAAGCCAAGAACAAAGTGAAGAGAAAAATGGAAAGGACCTGAACAAGTCCAGAAGCTCCATAGAGTCAACACCACAGATAAGATTATAAAACATCTCTGCTGTCTAGACTGTCTTGTACTTTTATCCACAGTAATGACTTGATTTAACAGAGGCAGTGACCTGATGGTCATGTACTTGCTATAAAGGTCTCACTGTTCAAAGACAAGCCCTTTTTCCCATTAATGGGAACATAATTAATGTTGGTGTAGACCCACCTGTTGAAAGAGGTCCTGAAAATCTTGGATAAGTCTCTTTTGTTGAAACAATATGCATCTGGTTATTGAGGACACAAACATCAAAAATATTTTGGCAGACCGGCTCTTTATGTGGTGGTTACCTTAACCACAATGTTACAACAAAGATTCCATTTTCCAGTTATGAGGATGAATATTTATTTTGCTCCCATCCCAACAGTTATGGAATTAGGAGGAAAACATGCCCATATAGAAAGAAGACTCCCGATAAATGGCTGAAAAGGTATGCCAATCATTAACATTGTTATTGTTTACACTACTCAAAACCATTCCTTTCCACATCTCTCTTGTCATTCAAGTTGCCTGATGCTACCAAATGTCCCATGTACAAATCAACACAGCTACTTAGCCGGCATGTTCTATAACAAGGAACCATTTTTAGTTACTTGAAAGCAATGGAGCACTGGAAGACTGGAATAATTTACAATAACACAAACTTCTCACTAGGCTGATTCCTAACCAAACAAGCACTGCTGTTTCATAGCTGTCAACCACCCAAGCCCAACTTGTAATGCCAATAATAATGGAAAGGAAATTTTTCATCCCTCATCTTTGATACCAATACATACAGAATCTGCAGCATCTCATTTAGTCAAGGATCTTGCAAGAGAAACAGAAGTCCTCCAAGTTAACTACAGCACATGCAGACCTTTTAGTCATAAGGGTCATGATTCATCATGTTCTTTGACATAAGGATGTGTCATTCGCCTCTGGATAAGCATTATTTGAACACAGCTCTGGATTTTAGCCATCTACATCCACAACCAGAAGAACCTGGATTTAATCAGTGTCTCAATGTTTCCTTCTGAAAGATGAATTTCTCAGCAACCTTCTCAATGTGACTGCAAGTCTTTACTATCTTGGATGTCACTCTGGACTAAAAACACAAAAGTCTGTTTCCTAAGAAGCAAATTCACCACATCTGCATTGACTGATACCACCAATATTTGAATTATACTTCTTTTCACCCATCTACCTGGTGATGTGTAAAAGTCTACTAGTACAATAGCCCTGACATTTTCAGTGCACTTCCTAGTTTTCGACTTCGTGCTCACTTTATGTTGCTGCCCTTTGAGATATTCCCTATTTATGGGGTGAGGTTGTCATCCTCATATTGGACTTCAACCTGGAAGTCCTTGGAGAGAAAGATTTTATCCTGAACCTAATTGAAGGACTATCCTGCAGCAGGAGCAGATGAATTTCCAAACGTTGGAATTCTTGATGAATCATCATGACTTGTCAAAAGGGATGAACATAACTGGAACATGTCTGAGAGAATCCACCCAGTAAGAGCCTGATCTGATCTTAGTGTCAGTTGTACCTCATGGTTGCTCTACTTGTATGCTTGTCATGTCATTTTGAAGCATTTCTCTGGCAACGCATGTTGAGACATACCTATCCTTTGGGTTGAAGGACCAAGAAATGATATTTAAGGTAGGTTATTTCTACAACCTGGCATGAGGTACGTGGATTTAGTTGCTAATTTTTAATAATTTATGATAGTTAACAAGATAACAAGTTCGGCTCTCTGTTCGGTACATAATCCGGATACAAACAAATTAAGGCTTGGTATCGACAATGGTTTGTTACCAAGCCAAGGCTCGCAAACCAATGAGAATCATCCAGGGGGCCCTGTGTGTTTCAAATGAAGTGTCAACTGACATGAAACACTCTTGGCTTTCTCTGGATGTCAAATTATTCAGTTTAAGGAGCGCACCCCCTCATGGATTAATTTAGGTCATGTGGTTTTTTTACATTGTAAAAAGTAATATCATTGTTGTAAAACCCATAGTAATGATAGCTTGTGGCCACTGCTCATTTTCGGGAGCAAACAGAATGGAGAAGACAGCAAGAAGCCATGAAGACAGCAAATATTTTTGTAATTAACTTTAATATTAATATACATTGCCAGAAACTCATAAGGGGTTGTTGAGCCCCTTATGAGTTTCTGATATTACTTATATAATCATAAATATAATAAAAATAAAACAAACGGTGTTGGTGTGCTTTTTTTTAAATACATCAGTTACTTGACTTAAGGTAATAAATTATTATTAACTAAGTCAAATCAGCCCACTTTCAGGGGCAAACATATTCATTCAAATGGTCAAATTCAAACAATGTCCATTTTCGGGGACATCAAAATTATCAAACCCAAAAAGGGTCCATTTTCGGGGACGTCAAAATTACCAAACTCAAAAAGCGTCCAGTTTCGGGGACAAGAAAATTATTTCAAAAGTAAAGGTTACTGCTTATTGCATGAAGACATTTTAGACCATCATTCATTATCACAAAGGTAAGTGATGTATATTATGGTTTTCAGTTTCATGGTATTTACTTGTCAAATGTGCTTTAGTTCCCTAGTAGATTGCTGATGAAGTGTGTTAAAACAACCCCAGAAGTGGACAGTCACCCATGGCTTTGCAAAACAGCTCTGTTCTGTTACTGCAAGAATGGAAAAGAAATGGACCTATGGATCAAGGTTAACCCTCTTAATCATTTGCACAAAAATGCAGTCCTAGAAGGTGAAGAAATAAAGAGAGGTGGTATGATTCTAGGGGATTCAGTCTTAATGCAGAGCAAATTCTCAGAACATACATTAGTGACTAAAACAATCAGTATAGAGAGATCTTTGCATTTCCTGGAAATTCTGCCTTGATCTAACACTTAATTCTCGGAACATGTCCCAGCAATGCATTGAATCAAACACATTGTCTTGATGTACCATCAAATTCTCAAAAAACATAGACCTTAGTATAGATAAACTAACAGAGACTGCATGAGTGGAATTTCATTAAACAGGTATGTCTTTCACCCTTTGAAATTTACTAACTTCAATCTTGAGCAGCTTTGTCTCTAAGTTACTTAGCAGGATGTGACAGCAACACTGACTCCATGATGTCAACTTTGCTCATTGGTCTAAAACTGCCTTTGACACCAGTCCATTTGGAAACCACAGTGGGTAACCAACAGACTACATGCAGCATCCACATGAGATAAGGATATTGGAACATGTACCAGCAATGC
>OMLO01004432.1_pt1 | contig 11742 bp, 13 predicted proteins | sample 1674811 | NCBI WGS metagenome assembly OMLO01 (sample SAMN06265003, study PRJEB25207) | coral metagenome | isolation source: Coral host | place: Mexico:La Bocana,Puerto Morelos, Mexico | collected 2008-11-13 | reverse complement strand
GCCTCCCCAGAATTCTCAAGAAGAGTCTATGGCACTCAGGGTTAATGCCATCCGGAGATATTTGTATCGGGTCAATTCCCGCTACCAAAAGGTAGCCCCTCCCCGGAGGGCTTTCATTGCTTTCATTGCCTTCATTGTTTTCATAGTTTTCATCGCCTTCATTGCTTTCATAACTGGCACTTCCTCGTCGTCGGCCTTCTTCATCGACTTCATGCTTTTCTTCATTGCCTTCATGGCCTGTGCACGCTTGGTTCTTAAAACCACAGGCATCACAACAGAATCAGGTCATTTACAGTAAACTTCAAGAACATGCTTTGATGCAAATATACAGTCATTGACTTCTGTAATCCAAGTGCAGGAATCTTTAAAACATATAACGGTACTGGGGTGGAAGTTTCCAAAGGAAGAAAATTAGGCCAAAGACAGAATTTACCGGTAGAATGCCACACGGCAATCAACCAATGCTATGCCCAAACCGAATTTTTTGGGCGCACCAGCCTGCAGCTGTTCCGTCTGGTTGGCGTTTTGGTTGTGGCTGGTTGGGTTTCGGTGGTATGTCGGTGGTGGTGATGTAGTGTGACGTGATGCGGTATGTGATGTCATGTGGCTGGCTGCGATCTGAGACGAACTAATGTGGCTGGTTGGGAGGTGACGTGATGTGAGGTAGCGCCGTTAGTTGCGACATGTCATGTCATGCGATGTGATGTGACGTGATGTGATGTGATGTGACGTCATGTCAGGTGATGTAATCATGTCGTGTGATGCGCTCTCATGTGATGTGCAGTCATCTGATGTGACGTGATGCGATGCGATACGATGCAATGGGATGGGATGTTATACGTTTGCGATGCGATGTGGTTGGTTGTGAGGTCATGCTACGCGATTCGAAGTGGTTGTCAGATGTGGTGAATTGGAAGATTACGCGCAGTAAACTACCAATGCCCGTACGACAACTACTACGAAGTACTCCTCTGTACAATTATTACTGCACAGTACCACTCCGTACTACCAGCTACTACACAGCAGTACCAAAAACTATAAAAATACGACTTTGTTCCACAAAGTACTATAATGTACTGCCAAGGACTGCAAAGCACTAGTCCGCGCTTTGGAGACGCATTTTGCATAGAAAAATGCAACATTTCGCGCTCCGGCTGCGGCTATATACGAGCGCGCGCTTTTTCACATCAATGGACAGATCTCACATCAACCCAATGGCACACCGATTTTACTGATCTCACATCAATGGGGCAGATCTCACCTCATCCCAATGGCACACCGTAGGAAACCAAATCAGATTTGGTGAACGATGCAATACCAATATCTACAATTCCCTTGGGATTTGTTATTCAAGAATATAAAAAAGTATCATGCTTCAGATTTGTATATCTGTCCTTCTGCAACGGATACTGGGAAGTCCATTATATCAGAATCAAACAATATCACTGCAAATATCACCAGCTCTGAGCAGAAACAATCAAGCACGGGCGCTCGGGACTTCCCTTTTGATCACTCAAACGGTATAGGCAGGCGGTCCAGTGTTGCAACAGTAAGAGCACGGATACGTGAATTTTTGGGTGTATTGTGCCTGGCCGCCAGCATACCATGTGGCGAAGGCACGCAGTGGAGACTCACCAGAGACATCTTGTGGTGCCAGGTCGTCAAAAGAACAGTGCCGGACACAGCCTCGGAGTAAGAGGATTGGTGGCCAAGCTGAAAACTTGACTCTACCAGCGCTGTTTGTGCAGATCCAAGGGACTATCCAAAAAATAACCATGAGGAGATTGCAACGTCTTCTCCAAAGAATTGGAGAGATTGCCTGCACTTCTCAGAATTGTAAACTCGGTACAAACTCCAACTTTCAAAATTCTGCCAGACAAGAATTGAGGGTAGGATGAGTAGCCATCTTTAACTTCAATTCCATTTCATACAGTGATGTTCGTGTATGTATATATTTGTATACAGCTGTATATATATCTATATGTATATATATATATGTACGATATACGCTTCGTCATATCATTGTCTTCCCAACTTTGAGCCCTTTCAACCATCAAATCTCCCGGTCTTTTTTGGGGCACCTGCGTATTCTTTCACACAAGCAGCAGTCCAACGACATAAATGTGACATCTCACAGCCCTGCTGGTCAGCATCAAAACGACTTTGAAAAGCAAAGAGAGGCGTTTTCCTCGGAATCGCCAGGTCTGTTCACCTATGAACCCAGAGGTTTCTCCACAAAATTCATTGGGGAGAACTGCTGCTTTTCTTGAAACATTGCGGAGGATATGGAAGAATTTTCCAAAGTTTGGGAGAAGATGTTGTGAGAATCCTTTTCGTGCCCAACACAAGAATGAAGTAGCTGCCACGTGATTAACGCTTGCAAAGCCAGTGAGTCCATAGATTGTTTGATATGTTTTGCCATCAATCTTGGATTCCAGCATCAGCTTCATAACGCCCGGATTGTCCAAGCATCAAATAGCTGGAGATCACGTTGCCAATCAAACACTTCTCCTCTGCTCCCGGAAAGTTTTGAACACACTCCTGGTCTGCAAGGCAAAAACGGAATCTTCAAAGGTTGCCAAAATGGCCGAGCTAGCTCTTCGAAAAGAAATTCTACCTGTATCAGCATAGGTATGTACATGCGCATACAAGTCTATATATATATATATATAATATATATATATACACCCGCGTATACTGTATGTATATAATTATAATATATAATAACATTATGAACTTGCACGAGATCAGTGCTTTTGGCCACAGGAAGTGTGCACACCATCCTTTTTATATCCCCAGACGCAGAAGTGTGCATAACTCACGGCCCGAGGAATTGAGGTGAAAAAGTGTGAATATTTGCATTCTGAAAATCCTGTCCTCTATGCCTCTATACATACATATTGATCATATTGGCTGCATATGACATATGAAAGTGATTTTGGCTATTAGAGAAACCCCAGGCCCTCAGTCTCAGTATTGCAGTGTGCCCACCTGTGCACAAACGGCCGTGTGAAGTTACCACTGCAAAATGCTGAAAGTGAAATGCAATATAAGCAACCAAGCGCCATCAGCACTGTTTTCATCCATTCCGGTGATAAGAAGTGATGGTCACTGCACCGAAACAAAAACACGACGCCAGTCAAGTGCAGCGGGCTAAGGTAACCGCAACAATTGGAATACCTTAAGCGGCAAAACGATTGATGATGATGATTATGATGATGGGAATACCGAATATTTGACAACGATGATGTCTAATCATGTTCAAAATAAGCGCATGGCCCTCGCAACTGACACATGGGATCAAATAATTTGCCACCTGCATTTTTTCAGTGGCATGAACTTCTCGGCCCCAAGAAATCGCTTGGTCACTTTCCAAGCTGCCCCAGCCCCAAGGCAAGGAAAACACTAGTTTGCTTTCCTTCCCCTTGCTTGCTTTGCATATGCCTTCCTGATTCTTCCAAAAACGAAACTGCAGAACCGACTATATCTACTATCTACTATCTACTATATATATATATATATTAAAATTATATATTTTCCTAATGTTAATTTCTATCGCGAAAAAACTCATCCCAGGGCCCAGGGCCCATTCTATCTCTATTTCTGGCAGTGCGTCTAATTTTTGCGCATGTATGATATGTCCACGTTACGTTACGTCGACATTGTTGCCACTGCCATTGTTTCAACAAGGCTGCGATGCAAGCTACCCCTAACATCCCATAGCTACCACTACTACCCGCTTCATTCGGCTTCAGAAGCAGATCCAGAAATGCCAAGACCAGACGGTGAAAAGAACTTGGCGATGTGCTGAGATTTCCTCAAAGACAAGGGGCAGCAGCAGCGACGGGAGAGATAACATATCTGAAATGTAATGACATGTACTAAAAGCTGGCGCATCATCAACTCGCGATCCAAAGGTCATATCACCTAGCGGCCTGGTGCCACAATATGGCACAATGTCACAGAAGAAATACTTGAAATACACTTACACTACAATTTGTCATGAATGAACCATCACGCGCCGGATCACTAATGACTGCAACCCAAGCTTCACAGGCCCGGGCAACTTTAAACTCTCCTCATCGGCTGCATTTCTCTTATGTCCCTTCTTCTTGGTAGCTCCTCCCGCTTCCTCAGCTATCTTCAACTTGCTGGCCGCAGATTGACCTGAGGTGTTTTCAGCCTTGCGCTTTGCGGCTGGTTTCTCTGGCACTGTCGGTTTCTCTTTTTTGTCTTTCCTGTCTTTCTTCTCCTTTTTATCCTTTTTATCATGTTTCTCCGGCTTAGCACTCATCTTCTCCTGGTGCTTCTTGTTCTCTGCTCCTGTCTTAGGCTTTTCCTTTTTCTCCTTCTTGGATGGTGCGATGGCAGGCTTGTCCTGCTGCAAATCATCACTTGGCTTCACATCTTTTTCTCCGTCTTTTTGAGGTGGTTGCTCTTCCTCCTTTTCCTTCTCTAGCTCGATGGTTGCCTCTGCTGGCACAGCTACCTCCGCCTGCTTGGCAATCTCCGTTTGTTCTCCTTCCCCTTCAACCTTTTCTTCTGCAGCTACGACCACCTTCGTGTCGATCTCAGTTTGTTCTCCTTCCCCTTCAACCTTCTCTTCTGCAGCTACGACCACCTTCGTGTCGATCTCAGTTTGTTGTCCTTCCACTTCGGGCTTATCTTCATTCTTCTGGCCCTCTGCAGCCGTGGCAGCATCCTTTTGTTCTCTTTCCTCGTCAGGCTTGTTTTCATTCTGTTCTGGTTCTGCAAGTTGTGTCATCGTCTGGTCCTTGGCCTCAATCTTTGGTGCTGCAGCTTCGACCACCTGCATGTCGACATCATTTTGTTCTCGTTCCTCTTCAGGCTTCTTTTCATTCTGTTCTGCTTCTGCAGGTTGTGTCATCCTCTGGTCCTTGCCCTCAATCTCTGGTGCTGCAGCTTCGACCACCTGCATGTCGTCATCATTTTGTTCTCGTTCCTCTTCAGGCTTCTTTTCATTCTGTTCTGGTTCTGCAGGTTGTGTCATCGTCTGGTCCTTGCCCTCAATCTCTGGTGCTGCAGCTTCGACCACCCGCATGTCATCCTCCTTTTGTTTTCTTTCCTTTTCATCCTTCAGTTCTGCAGCTACCTCAGTCTGCTTTAGGTCTGTCTTCTCTTCAGGCACGTCTGCAAGCAAATCTCTAACTGCGTCAAAGTCCTCGCCATCTTCATCTAGACCCTCTTCTTCACTTTCGTCCCCGACGTAGTCGAGCAATGCTTGTGATACTGGCTTTGGTACAACCTGATCGCTGGGAACTATAAAGGCGGATAATCAACAAAAGTTCAATACTTCAAATTCACATGCACCCGTCAAGAATCAAGAGATCCATGTTTTACTCAGTTGTTTTGGTCTGTCTACATTAAGCGCCACAATATCCGTCGGATATAGTTTATCACCGACGGGGTCTGAGATGGCCAAGCAAAAATACCAGTTTGCAAAAATGAAGGCATTGAAAGTAAACACCCCTGCAGCAACCTTCCATTTCACCCAAGCCCAAGGATAGCACCTGCTTCATTGCAATCCGATAGGCTTTCGAAGATACGGAATCCATGAAAGGGCAATAGACTTTCAGAGCCAGGCTAACATCGTTTATGGCCTTCTCGCAGATAAGGGAACCACCAGGGATGAAAAGAACATCACCGACTTTAAGATGAATTGCCCTCAATGATGGAAACGATAGCGCATCCGGGACCGTGTGGAGTTCCATGGTGGCAAAGAGGTCACGAACTTCACTCCTCGTCATTCATTATTGCAAAAATCCACACAATGCAATCAACACAAACCATGGCGCAAAATGCAAAAAGAAGACCCTGCCTTAATTTGTTTGGTGTCCGGAACCCAAACCATCCCAAACCCATTCTGTGCCACATTGGACTAAAAGCTATTTGCAACCAAAATGCAAATCATTGGAATTGTAGAACTTGCAAGCATCGGCAATGTTGCAGCAAATCAGAAGCTTGCCACCAGTGGCCTCGCCAGCGGCGATAAAGGACCAAGCTTAACAAAGAACTGTGGAGGCAATCGACATGTGAGGTGAAATAAAGGCCTGCACTGCCGCACTGCACTGCAATTATTGCAATTACTTGCGTAAACTTGCCTCGACATCACATTCCATTAGTCTGACAGACACTACACTTTTGCCAAGTAGCTTGGGCTCTCATTGTTGGGAAAGCTTGTGAGTCCAGCCCGCGATAGCTCTTATCCGCTTTCGACCCAGCAATCTCAGCAGACATGCAACACAGGAGGCACTGAACCAACTACATAAGTTGACCCAGTGAGCTCTCAAGAGAGTGACACTGACTAAAGTTCAGCAATAATAGAAAACATGGTAACACGGGACACGAGTCTTCATTGTAGCAGCTTCCCACCAGCAAAACAATGTCCCCATTAGCCCATCGGCCCCATTATGTCATTATGTCAAATCAATATTTGTTTCAAATTCACAATCCTTAAAAGTTAGAGTCATGGAACACTCAGCTCCTGCAGCTCCAATGCAGACTCTGGCAGATCACACTTGAACTTCGCCCAAGACGGGGGCACGAACGATTGCCGCAAGTTCTCCGAAATAGCTTTCACATCGTCATTCTTGAAAGGTGCCCTTAGCGATCTGAATGATCTGAACGTCATTTTGGAAACTTTGAAACTTAATTCTGATACAGTATTGACAAGAATGCAACATAATGCAACAAAATGTAAATGAAATGAAACCGACTCGACACATGTTTCAAGTTTCAAGATTTCAAGACCAAGCATTGCATTCACATCGTCGTCCACAACAATGGTCTTACTTTTGCAAACAAGAACACAATGAAGAATCCACCGTTCTGAGATTCTCGGCTGGGTATGTGTCTCTAACTGCAAGAGTACTTTGAAACAAAAAACATGATGGAGACCGATGGATGGGAGCACCATATTTAAAAAGCCAAACGACGCTGACCTATCGTCTTTAGAATTTTCCATCAGCTTCCGAAATTGGGCCAGCGCCGAGTCAAGCACCTTCTTTTTGGTGTCGTCGCCACCACACAAGTTGCGCAGGGTGTGCCTCCCTGAGCCTGCACAACAAGTCATCAGTAATAAAGTGAGTAATAGCTGTTTTGAATTTACTATAAAACACTAAACACACGACACACAATGCAATTCCAGTACGAGTAAGAAGCTAATATCTTATTCTATTTCGTCTATTTCTTACTATATCAATATCTTGTCAAATAAAATTCAAGTAAAAGGCACTAATGACTAGTGACTAATCCTCCCAAGCAACGGAATACAAATGGCTCCGATGGTAGGATGTCGTTTGCATTATCCATGGATGAGATCACCGTCATAGGGCGATTCGTTGAGATTTGCTTCCACGATCGAATGGCAGCTGGATCGTTGGGATCAATGTTCCGATTTCCAGGGCGGCCTTTCCTTGTAGAATCAGAATGTCTGAAAGAAAGAAAGAAAGAAAGGAAGGATTAAGTTTTTCCAGCCCCTTCGACTCTACGCAAGCACAAATATAAGCTTCATTCATTGCCATAATTACATCAACTGTTTCAACCAAAACGTTCAAAGACAAATATAACCAATGACAACAGGTGTTTCGTGAGGACAGGTTTGGCTTGCCCCTTCAATCAAGGCACAGTGTTCCTGGAGTGTCAACGACTGACATTGCAGCTTTCCGAGCTTCAAATGCCTCCTTTGCCCTCTTGAGAGCCTGCCATTCCATCATATTCCATCAATACAGTCAGAGGTTTGGAGTTTGGAGTGTTGAATTTGAAAAAAAAACTTCTCATGAGAACTGCAAGGCAGACAGGGCAGAAAACCAATTGTCCTTAAAGTCACAGTTGACAATGGCAGCACGCCCAGTTACTTGCGAACCAAACAAAATCTTTAGCTGAACGCTGCAGGATGAAGATTCAATTGTAAATGTGCAAGGATGAGGCCTGAGCCGGAGCCCCAAAAACTGCGCCCACCTCTCGCCTTCTCCATGGATTCAAAGTCCTTTATAGCCCGCTTCAACGATGCTGCCAAAGCCTTCACTTCGGTGCATATATCCTTGATTTCCTGCTCAAATCAAAGGTCAAGAAGTCTTAAGTACTTGCCATGCTGTCCATACCCACTTGCATGAAGTTGATTTGACTCTGGCTAAGTGATGCAGCCACAAACGCCCTTACCAACGTTGTCAAACAGTAACAGTCGGAGTCCTTCTTGCGCTCATCAATGTCTTCTTTGGTCTCGCTCTTGATAAACAAGTCTTTCATGGGGAGAACGGATGGAAACTTGTCAATATTTGGGCATGTTTTCTTAATGTAAGTATCAGCCGGGTGAGGGCCATCAGCCTCCTCAAGAAGCGCCGTGATTTTGAGTGACGCTGCTTCTTCTTGACTGATGCCATCACCCTCAGCTTCCTCAGCAAGCCGGGATATACGTAACAAGAAGCTTCTTCATCTTCTGACCTCTGAACAATACCGTGTACCTAGCTCTAGCCCATGGCCCATGGCTTACAAGGTTTGCAATTTGCAATGAATGATTCACTGTGACTGTGACTGTGACTGGACTGTAATTGTTTTTGTTTGTCGAACGAAATGTCAAGATGTCAGTCAGAACCTTTCCTCCTAACTACCTCCACTCCACCCTTCACAAATTGCAGGCCTCGACAGATGGAACAAATAGTTGCTGCAATACCTTGTGCCGGTAGTCAATGACCATGATGCATTTCAAGGCCCCAGCCTTTTCCTCCAACCCAAGACTGGGGTCTGTAAAGCGGTCAATGGTCCTAAGATAGCGAAGCAGCTGGACTGACTGTCAAAGTACAACAGATTCACTCATCGACTAGCAAACTTGCAGCAGTGTTCAAAGTAGCCTTAAACTCCGCCCTGATCTGAACCAAAGTCAAGTTCATGTTTGAATGTGCTAGTTTTTATCCTTTTCGATCAAGCACGTGGCATGAAATTGCAAGAGATCTCTAAAATGGTGCCAGCCATCTTTGCGCTGACTAGATGCACTCCTTTCGCCTTGAGATCTTCGCACTTCTCGAACAGTCCCTGGTTATCTTGGAAAAATGCATCAAACTTGGCCTTAGCATCCTCCAAAGTAGACTTTGATTGTCGGATCTGGGAAAGAAGTGTGGTTTCTGCTCGGGTGCGTAAAAGGCCCATGTCTGCAAGACCACCACCAGCACCACCACCGCCGCCGCCTGACTTACCCCCCTTAGAGTTGCGGCCCTTGGTCTGGCGGTTGCGGCCCTTGTTCTCTTTTTGGCCATCGATTGGTGCTATGAATGCCTGTGGCGCGGGTATAGCTGACATTAACTGATTAACTCATTAACATTCCAAATTCCAAATCTGTCTGTTGGCAATTTTTGGCAACACCACAAACAAAACTACCCCCCAGGAAAGAAGAATGCAATCAATGGCGGGCCTCGTCCTTCGACAGATCCCCAAAGGTGCTCATTTTGAAGAACTCGTCATCAGCATCCATCTTCAGCGTAAGAACTCTCTTGTCCATGGCAATCTCAGATTCATGTTGATTGGTCAATGTCGATTATATAAAAATACTTGACATGTAACATCAGAGCACGGTAAAGCAATTCCAACCCACCCGAACCAAAAGCAAATATTATAATGCAAGACACGAGAGCATTGTTGTCAGGATTTTCCAGGCGAAAAGACTTGTCCGATACCTTCTCTTGGAAAAGCTGCTGGAACTTCTCCTTTGTCCGTGACTTCGTTGGCACCCACAAGTGATCCCTTTGTTCCCACACACCGGTCTTAGGGTTCCTCACTTCGAAGCTTTCAACCTCCAACAATTTCTGATCCCGATTCCATGCTGCGATTGCTTCGGGCTCAGACAATCGTTCTGTGGGTGGCAGCTCAGTGGTCATGAAATGGAGATAACGTGCAAAGTCCATGGCCTCAAATCCAGAGGCTAGTTTTTCACCTTGAACCTCTCCCTTTCTTTCAGTGTATGTGGCCAAATTGAATCGTTTCCTGGTCGCCTCTCGCTTTCCTCAAGCAGAGTAGCGAGGAAAGGTGGAACATAACTCGCAATGCGTGATGTCTGCAGTCTGCATGATCAAAATCTTTACATTAATTTACCATCAACACCACCACGACATGACACTGTCAAAGATGAATATGAACTTCATATCAACCCACATATTAAAGAAAAGGCCAGCGAACCAGGTACAGGAATCGCACAAACGCAAGCTGTCTACACATGCAACAAAGTATCCGCCGCTAGTCGCTTGGGTGGAGTTCCCTTTCTTTTGGACATCAGCAGCTGGTTCATCCTTGACCTTTGGGACCAGGTTGCCGACTGTCTCACTTCCCAAGAGCCTGCAGTCATCCTCCGACAAGTTGGTCATGATCTGCTGGTAGCGAAGGATATTTGTAGCCTTCCTTAAAGAAGAAAACACATCTCTCAGACTCTCAGACTCAGGCTCTCAGTCTAAGTCTAACTGTGAAACCTCATGAAGTAGTTTGAAGGTACATACGACATACGGTAAAGTTGAATCAGGTTCACCAAGGAGTTGTACCGTGTTTTCATGCAAAGCCATCCTGCGCAATACTCAACAACTTTGCAAACGGAGAATCAAACCATGAAACCACGCGCGTATCCCTGCGTCCGGGTTCTGACGCACCACATTGCGTACTTTCTTGCTGCACTTGGGACAATGATCTTTAGCCTTGTTTGAATGAACGGCGCAAGTTTTAGATGCGGCAAACCGTACGAACATGTGTGTGTGTGTGTTCGAGTTCGACCACTTGAATTTACTACACTCCCTGATCTTTGTCAAATAGGATCTAACTTCCACTTTTCAGGATTTCTTTGTACTGTGACTGTGCCGTGCCTTTCAAAATTTTGGGATGTACAAAGCTAGCAGCCATTCATACAGAACTGACTTGGACTCGACCAAATTTCTCAGTCCAAAGACTCTTGTCACATTTTTACCTGCTTGGTGAAAGTCTTCCTCCACGTAGTCCTGATCGCAGCCAAGACATTTAAGATTGCCTTCGCCGCCGCCTTCGATTGGATCTGCCGCCGCCATTGCTAATGAAATCAAAAGCAAGTTTACAGCACGTTCTTCCTGCAAATGTGGCCAACTGGAATCATATGAATGCTTTCACCTTGATGCGGCGAACATGACATGATGATGTTTGCTACCTGGTAGCCACAGGTTCTTCGGCGGCTAGGCATGCACCAAACATCATCAGACTATCTTGCAAATGTCCAGTACCTAACTTGAGACATGCAAATTTCCGTTTGTCTCATTGTCCCAGTCATTCTTAAATTATTCAATATACACAAAATGCAAAGCATTTCAAATACTGACTTAGTGTATTAATGTATCCTTGTATTTACAATTGATCTTCACTGAAGACTCATGGGCTTGTGGAAACAGCCAATGAGCGAGCCTGGAAATGCTGTAGGAATCTCCGCCTGGCCCAGTCTGACTGTTTGAGTCGGAATTACAACCGAAAAGGTTATTCGTCATTGCTTCTGAACCTCTCCCTCAACCTTCAGAAAATGCAAGGCAACCCTTCAACCCATCAATCAATCTTTTCAAATCTCATTCAAGATGAACACTCTAAATTGAAATTGAAATTAAAATCTGGAATCATCATGGCCCACATTGCACGGATTTGCTTTGTACTCAAGTCAATGCATCAAACTAAAGTTGGTCGGCGTCGGCGTCGTCCATTGATTCAGCGCTCCGGTGCTACAGAAGAAAG
>OMLO01004431.1_pt1 | contig 11742 bp, 7 predicted proteins | sample 1674811 | NCBI WGS metagenome assembly OMLO01 (sample SAMN06265003, study PRJEB25207) | coral metagenome | isolation source: Coral host | place: Mexico:La Bocana,Puerto Morelos, Mexico | collected 2008-11-13 | reverse complement strand
TTTTTCACATGTAAATACAGACTAACTGCAATACGTTCAGTTTAACAGCAAGACCTTCCTCGCGTTTGAACATAGGCAGCAAAGTAAATTAGTAAAAAAAAACTAATTAAGAAACCGGTATATAATTAAAGACGGTGAATTGCCCTTGCCTGCGATCACCGGCTAATTTGACTGTGTCCTTTCAGCTAAATGACCCTTAATTTTTGCCATAATTTTGATTACACCGCGGATCTGCCCACATTTCATGGTTAAGCACTCTTTCTTTTCCTGTATTGAACAGAAGATGCAAATGAGGGTATTCTTCCAGCAGTAAAAGAAAACAAACAATGAACCCGTACTGCTAATAAACAACGCACGCGATTCAATATTGTTTAACACACAAGACTATCAATTCCGGTTCTTTTTCACAATGAAAGCGGTCCCGTTATTTTACATAAGCACGTGTATGACTGGCGCGCTAATGACCGTTTGCCGCCCTCGGGTTAAAATTTGTCCCTTTCTAGTAAATAGATTCGCCATTATTGGAACCAAATTTGATGCCTTAGAAATAACTTTTGAGCAGTTTTCAAGTGAAACGTTTTTCATCGACTTTTCTTGGCGAAACGGTGAACGTCATTGCATATTTTGACTAGAAAGCATCCAAAAAGTGTTTCTTTCTCTAAATAAACACATTGTGAAACAGAAAGAAAACAACACAAGTCGGATAGTTAACTAACTTAACACTTTCACTTAATATTAAACTTTTTGCTCGTTGCTTTCAAGTACTGATTTCAGGTAATCTTTATTTGGTTGGTTTGTTTTAACAGGATAAAGGTTTATTACAAATATATTTTAAAACGGTACTCTCTTAAAAGGTCCTTGACCCCAATTTAGCACAATGAATGATAATTTGTCGCACGAGTTGAGAACAATTAAGGTCTTTCTAATCCTCTCGAACGTAAAAAAAAGGCTTTATTCTTGCTACGCTGCAGAAGCAATTTCTTGCTAATTCTAATTCAGAAAGCAATTACAAAAGAAAACAGTCTTTTTATTCTGATTACAGATTTTCTAATAAGCGCATTTCAGTATGCTAAGCTGGCAAAGCGTGGCGAACAAAACTGATCTCTTGCAACAATAAATAAAGGATTAAGCCTATACTTCCGAAGCCTAGTAATCCCTGTCTTTCTTTAAACTGCAAACATGTCGCAGTATGTTACGACTTTCTGCTGATAAAATAAAGTGGAACTATACACCGTTTTAAAAACGTTGTCTCTGTTATTGAGCAGCTAGAAGTGGTCGGGCACTATATATTGGGGTGGAGCAAGTGCTAATGACTGGATCTAGTTCGTGAGCGCTACCAGACTTAGAATAATCAAAACTTCCTTGCTAGGTTTCTCATTATCGACCTTTTCTCTGTAAATTCGACAACACATGGCTACGAGACGTCTTTCATATCTGTTTCAATGAAATTAAATTGTTGGGCAATTCTATTCATTCTACTGAGCTTAAGTCGTGTCTTGACCAAGTCACTAGGCAAACTTCAAGATTTTCCATAAAAGAGATTCCTTTGAGGGTTTACGTGTGGATAAATTTTTAGAAAGTCCTCATTGTCGGTGTGAAATTGGTCAAAATTGGTATGTGTGCATATGCCTTCCCGAATAGAGCCTGGCGGTTGCGTGCAGATAACTGCTGGGACTCCATTTAATAGGCTGGTGGAGCGCGCATACAGTGTATTTCGTTCCCAAACGCTGTAGCGGAAATCCAACCCTCGTTCTGATCCACTGTATAGAGCACGATTTGTCATTCGGCACTTTATAATATATCATTAAAATAGCACCATTTTGCTTACATCCGTTTCCTGTTGTATTTTGTAAATTTTTTAGTGTTTTATCGTACGTTTGCTTATGTTTTTTTTTTATTTCAAACTAATAACTTATTACTTAAATATACCCCTGAGGACTGAATTTTTCTTCATAGTCATCAATAAATTGATCCCAGAAGGTACTTATAAAACAACACGATTTTTCGCGTGCGTCATCTTTTGTCGATTTTTGTTGCGCAAGACTACGTTTCTCCAGACTTCTCCAAAACTAATTGTCGCACACTAATTGTCGCTGATACTCTCTATGCGGAGACTTCAAATGTCACAGTGATTATTACGCTATATATCAGATTACTAGTAAATCATATAATCTTGAAATGTTAGAAGCGCGAAGAACGAAGATGAAAAAAGGTTTACTATTCCCATTTTTGAGTGTTTTTTTTTTGGAAAAGAAAAATTAAAATCGAATAATCCTCTAGCCGGCTCCTGGACATGCAAATACATATACCATTATTGGAGGTGTACTCTGTTGTGCCTTCATTTAATTTAGATAACTAGACTGGTTTCTCCCGAATAACATTTAAGATTAAAAAGGATTTGTCTCTGACGGTTTTTGGAAAACAGCACCTTTCTTTCGAGGGATAGAAAAAAGTTTTAATTTTGTTTTAAAACTGGGTTAGATAAAGGTTCAATAACTTCTCGGACTGCGTCCACGTTTACGCGCAGCTCTCCGCTCTTATCCTCCTTGCAGCTCGCTCAATTACTTTCCAGTCGCATTGGACGGACAGTTTTGAAAGAAAGGCAGAGACGTTATAGATCTGGTAGCTTTTTAAGGAGCGACCTTGTCAGTTTTGGACATACGTAGTCACTGTGGTGTTATTTTAAGTTTGTGTGGCTGTATCTGTGCGAGACGAGAGCGCTGTGTTTGATAATGATTCAAATAAGAGTTTTTCTTCAAGTTCTCCCGGTCAGTTACTTCCTTAGAAAAAAGCTTGAACTAACGGGGATGGATTTTTTGGATTTCCAGTGCCTAAAGTTATGTTTAAATGAGCACAATCTCCGTCAACTGTTACGAAAATTGTACTTAGGACACTGAGAGGACACAAAGAAAGACTACGAAAAATAAACTGGAAGACATTTACAACTATTTTCTCTTCTCTCATGTGTTTTTTTTATTGTTGTTGATTTACTGGTTTGATTTTAGGCAGAATCTGATCATGAATAACTCATATATGACCATATAAGTGATTAAAAGTATGGTCGGTAGATATTGAAGACCCAACTAAGGAACACTACTTAAGACATACCTAGGTACGTGGATAAGTTTGGAATTGTTATTTTATTCAGTTCTGTACGACAAAATAGAAATGTATTGAAAACTATTGACCTTTTAAACCGATTATTAACTAAACACCAAACTAGTAACCGTTTCTCAAAAGAATAAGTTTATTTTCTGCTCTGCTCAAACTAGGTGCAGCTGCCAGCTTGCTAGGCCTTGTTCACATACTCCGCGAAAAAAAGAACTTTTCCCCCAGCCATAAATACCTATTTACTGATCCTTGCATTCACAGATTCATCCTCTTTTCAAATAGTTTTGATGGAAAAATGTATTTTGCTTCGTATAATCTTAAGTCATCTAATGTTTCACCTGAACTGAGTCATAACGCTTCAAACTCAGAGGTCAAAAGAGAATACCACGCAACGTTAGCTAACAAAGCACTACATGTTTTTCGAAACATATTATAACTTGAACATGTTCACAACAGATAAAAAAGTATTTACGGTTAGTGAATGGACACAGCAAAGTAAAGATCACTGAGACACAACAAACAAGAAAGAGACCAAATCTCGTTTATGTCTCGGCAGAGACTTTCTAAGCGCAATTGGAATTTCCAGACTTTCCTGCAAGACTCCAGATATTAATTTTCTATAAGGCTTTTAAGCCAGTAAAATTGATTTATTCGTGTTCAAAGCACTTTAAGAGCTCAGCTACATGTGTTTATTTTAATTTAGGGCTTGTTTTATGGAGGTTTGAGGGTAAAACGGACGCGGCAAATTTGCTTCATAACTGGAGCTGCCGGAAATTTTTGTCGCTTCGTTTCTCGATTTTTCCATTTGATTTTTAGACAGGTTTCATTTAGCCTATTCAAATATCAAAATAAGCATAGATATTAGAATTTTGATCTTTGCGCTTTAGAAAATCTATACCGCGAAAGAAAAATGCAAATGAAAAGCTTAAAATAGGACAACGTGATGTTGTTACCAAAAGCCATCAACCATGTTTGCCCAGACTCGAGCAGGTGAAAAGGTGGCACATTCTATCAAGACCAACACCTTCTCTCTGTTGTCTCGTTCAGACCAAGCTGGCACAAGTGACCACTCTTGGCAGAAATTACAAAGCTAATAATAGTTAAGAAAGGGTAAAATCATTGTTTATTTATTTATTTATCGCGAGCCAGAATTTAGTTAAATAGCTCGCGCGTGCTATCCTGGACACGTGTTTGTTCATCACGTTTAAACAATATGCTATGTAATTATCACCCGGCTGGTTACTTCTGATCACTTATATATCGATTTAACGGAGAGTATTAGGAGTTAATGTTCACGCTACTGGTGGTCTATTGATTAAAACTTACAGTACATTCTGTTTAAATCCGTTGTTGTTATCATGTTTTTCCTCTGCCACTTGTGTTTGGCAGTGAGACCATTGTGTTCGTGTTGTCTTCTTTGTTTCAGTTATCATATCGTGTAAATCATATCTGAAGTCAGGCAACTGTATAATTTCTTCAACTTTCAATTCAGAAATCGTACGATTCAACCAAAGATTTCAGGTTAATGCAATGTTAATGCAATCTTTTTTTTTTTTTTAGGTCAATAAAACTCATTGCACGACGGACTGAGATGCCACACCATGTCGCGTCCTTTATCATGACAATTTGTAACAGTTTAATTACTCCCTTTCAGTTGAAAAGCCTCGTTTTAAGAGGCCACACATCGAAATTTCAAGTCAAACGCATTGTTTCAAGTTGCATTTACTCGACAAAGAGTTAGAAACAAACTGCATGTAGATACGAAAGAAATTTGCATACAGGCTAGCCACTATAGTGTTTTATTTTTCTGGCGGCATGTTAGTTTTCGTCTCGCTTGGTATAATACAACAAAAGCTACCCATCGTGGTAGCCGGCCATGGAATCATAGAAATTGGGCGGCCTCGTCAAGTCCTTCACCTCTCATATGCTGGTGTTTAAGAAATTTTCTATCTCGTCAAGTTCTGGAACAAGGCGGGTTTAGGAAATGAGTGGTCATGCCCCACCACCAAACATCTACTATTAGTACTTAATACCCATGGCAACACTTCCATTGAAACAAATTAACCGCAAATTGATTTGAAATAAGAAGGGCCGGAATTTTGTACACTCGCTAATTAGTCGGCTAAGGGCATTATCTGTTAAGTTCCTTTTATATTATGCACCTCCAAAAAAGGATGTGTTGAATAGCTGAATGACTGTATACTGAATGCCGCTACAGTGCTATATATTACAGTGCAGAAACAACAAGTTGTTTATTCCAGTTCACTACCTTCCGTAGGCTCCGTTAGCAGAGCAGAGACCAGAGTTCAGGGACAAAGTTTGCCCAAGTGTACTGAGACAAGCCTTCATCAAGAAGACAATCAGCGCCAAGAAGATAAAACTTAAACGAACCTTAATTTTGGTAAGTGGTTCTTTAGCGCTGAAAACGATGGCAGCATGCGGAGGTTTGCTTAGTTTGTTCAAACAGGAATTCCAAGATCTTAAAAGAATTCGGTCTCGTAGTGGCAGTGGCAGTCATGAAATGACTTCTTAGGGTTATATTTTAGATACATTCAATGATCTGCTTATTTGATAAAGAAGGAAAAAAAATGAAATGCAACGAAACATCGGTGAATATAGGAAAAGCAATTGGTCAAAAAAAAAGTTTGACTTTCGATGTAATAAATGGTTTAATCTCTAACTTTGAGACCGATTCATTTCTGAATAGAATTTCAAAAATCTGCCCAAGATGAGTTCCAAAAGTGAAGAACAAGTCGCCACGGCCAAGAATTCCCAGGCATTCGTACAGGAACAGAACTTGGACTCGGCGAGAGGAACAGAGCGTCAAATTGCTGTTGGCTCCGCGTTTTCCGTCAATGGAGAAACAAATTCAGCGTAAGTTGTTGTTACATTTTTTTTCTGATTAGTTTTGAGGAAGGGTAGCATTGGGCAAATGGGGGAATCTCGGTCACCAAGAAGACGGTTTATCAGAAAAACGGCAGGAAAAAATCTATCATAGGTTGAACTTATAGTAAGTCTTTTTCACAACCAAGGGGTTCACACCCACATTCTCCGACGATCGGCTTCGATTTCAGTAAGTAGCACGAAGCGACTAGAAATATTGTGATAATAAACTTAAGTGGTCTGGGATTACACTCAAGAGGAGAGAGGCAAAGAAACATATAGTTCGAAAAAATGATTAAAAAGTATCGGAGTTGGAGAAAATTATAAGAAGCTCTCGACCAGGCTCAAATTATCATTCCTTGATCAAACAATCTACAACGATTTCTTTGTAACGGCAGCATTTTTAGAATGATAACATTTTAAAAATCGAACGAGAAAACAAGATTTGATACAAGAGCAAGTCTCTCCTTTGCGAACACATAAAATGGCTGCACAAGTCTCTTGTGAATCAACATGTTGGTCGCTTCAGTTGATTTTAAGTAAATATTTCCCCTCAAAATACTTGATTCAAGTCTGCCAGCTGATTTAAACTAATTGAAAGTGAGTCAGACTCGCATCTTGACCAAAATGTCTTCTTATAAACTGAGTTGGACTCGTCACACTCAGTGCACGGAGTATATAGATAGATGCATGTGTTCTTTTTGGCGCGGTATTCTTTTCACACCCGAAAGAAAGAGTTTTTGAGTGAAATTGTTGTGTCGCTTTCGCTTTCGTAGTTATTTGATTTATTTGATTTATTTGATTTATTTTAAAAATTAATTTCACTCAAACTTCAGGACATTGAGAGTTTAAGAGAGTTTAAGAGAGTCCCTTAGTTGTATTATTCCCCAGCTACAGGGGAGTTCGACAAGTACAATTTAAATACGTGCATTTCTAATTCTAGTTTCATCTTTATGTTCCCCCGAGAGTATTGACAGGCAGTACAGAGAATTACTATTTTGAAGTTGGACGGAACTTTAAGGCGCAGAGAGTTTGAAAATAAGGCGTTTATATTTTTAATGTCCTTGTCCTAACTTTCTTGTTGTTGTGGTTGGTCAGGTTTCCACTGATGCATCATTCTACATTAGAGCGGTCTGCCTTTCATCCAGTCCATCACTTACCCCCAGGCTTCCTCCACTTCAACCACGGCCAATGTTTGTTCCCACCCAGACCCTTGTCGGCTCCGTATATGCCTGGACCTCCACACTCTAGTATGCCAGTGTTCGGACCAGCCCCAGTACTGTATGGCAACGGGCATCCATATCTACGATCATTTCCACCTGGCTACATGCACAAGTTTTTAAACCCTGTGCCTATTGGGTCCCCCAGACTGTCTTCCAGGGAGTACCTCCGTGATGATGGCCCTAAGAAATGTCCCATATGTGGAAAATCGTACGCGCGATTGTCTACCTTGAGGCTGCATCTGCGCACGCACAGCGGTGAAAAACCATACCAGTGTCTGGTTTGCCTCAAGTCCTTCTCACAAGCTGCTAATCTCACCGCGCACTTCCGCATACACTCTGGTGAAAAACCATTCAAGTGTCACATTTGCAACCGCCAATTTTCCCAGTCTTCGTCTGTCACCACGCACATGCGTACTCACAATGGCGAACGACCTTACCGGTGTCGGGTTTGTTCCAAGGCCTTCGCGGACAGCTCCACGCTCACCAAGCACATGCGCACTCACACTGGAGAAAAACCATACCAGTGCGATATTTGCTATCAGAGGTTCTCTCAGTCAGGAAATCTTAACCGTCACAAGCGCATCCATATTGAGGTGTAACAAGAAAGAAAACTTGAGAACAAACCAATACGAGTACTGTTACAGAAATAATTTAAATGAAATTATAATTCTTAAGACTCACGTTCTCCGCGTAGCAAATAATGAAGAATAATTTAACTATGATGTACAGCTATAAACGTTTTTAAAAACTATCAATTTTTTAAGGGAGTTTCTTTTCGGCTTTCTTAGGGGCAACCTCGAAACTCCCTTTTCAAATTTATGTTTGGTATGGAGATCAAATGCTTATTGTTTTCTTTATTTGTACATTCCTCATTTTGAGGTATACATATTATATTACGATTGCAAAAAAGGTTATTAACCAAAATGAAGTTTCTGACGTGTACAAGTGCTGTGCTGTAATTGAGAAATAAAATTGCCAGTAAACTCTATGCAGTGATATCTAGTGTCCTGTTTTTTATATTGCTTCTGAATATTCCGAGAACTGAAGTCAGTAACCCAACACGTCATTGTAATCTGCTCACGGTAGATCTTATGCTAACAAAAACTTTTTTTGGCCAAACTTGTCAGAATAAGAAAGGCGCCTTTATATTTTCAAATCAATCTCGAATAATTGACTCCTTCTAAGCTGGACAAAGCAAAATAACTCTTGATCATCAATTCCGTTCTAACACCTGCTGAAATGTATGCTGTGAGTCTCAGTGTTCCGTGGTAAGGGGTCTGAACTTCCACTTTCCGTATCCTTTACGTCTTTACATCGGGTTCTGAACAGTTCCTTTGTCCATGGGCCTCATCTCTCGGAACCTTTTCTATTGCAAGTTATTGTACGGCTAGCTCCTTGAACGGGCAAAATGAATTTAACTCTGTGCTGTGATTGGCTACCAGAGTGGGCAAGATGGAACTATCTTGCCCTCTTGGGACTACCCGCCGTGTCCCACAAGAAAAATTTCCCCGAAAGCTATATTCCACTATATATCTATCCATTCCACTCTCAAAAAGAGTTTCGCGTTCATTTAAAATGATGTTGGATCACTGTAGCTCGTGTTAGAGTTAAGTGACGAATTCGACTTTATCAATGGTATTGTGCGAGCTGTTTCATGCGTAGAAATTTAACCCGTATATACATGTGCTGTTATTTGCCGGCTGCGAGGTCCATATAGTCAAAAGGTCTTGAAAATGGATTCGTTACCATGCTCGCTTGGAATAAAATAAAACGGATTATTTTGAGCAGAGTGTTCCCAAAATTTGTGCCGGTTGAGTTTAACTTGGAGTTTAAAGATCTTCAAACACCACTTTCGAATAATGTCTCTCGTGAAATAGACGTCTCTCGTGAAATAGACCGTTTTTAACAGCCAAAACATACACAAATAAATGCATAAGCACATGTAACACCGATCATGGGAAAGTAACGAACAGCGAGGTACTGGGATGAAGATGGGTCGAATGGAGCGGGCAATCTCAATCAGACTGGTCCAACCGAGAAAAGGTTCCACCTTGAAATGGACCCGCTTTTTCGAAATTTTTCCCATGGTTTGGACCGAGCCGATCCATTCAGTTTTAGACTGAAATTTCCGGAAATTTTGGTTGAATGGATGAAGAGCTTTGGCTCCTACTTGGTGTAGAAGACACAGTTGTTGTAAAACAATAGAGAACAAAAGGATAAAAGAACAAGGAAAAAAATAGGTTTGTGAGACGGTGTTAGACGACGAAGGAGCCAGAGCTTCTTCCGCCCCCCATACTGAGCCCGCTCCCAAAAAAATAAATGCAGCGGATTCACTAAAAAATCAAGATGGAGGTTTGCTTATCCGGTTGTGTGTTCTCTTCGTTGATTTACGAACTAGAAAATAGCGGGGGAGACGTGGTAAGTGAAGCACTTTTGAATATCTCAATGATTTAATGTGTTGATTTCGACTAATTTTAAACCCTGATATTTTAGGAGGGGCTTTTAGTAGGCCAGATCACAAGCCGTATTGTGAACACCATCACCGATTCGCAGTCAGAAAACTTGACACATGAACGTGTAGCAAGTAAGTGTTCCATTTGTTTGCATTTTTTTCTCTTCTGTCACTTCACGGACCGTGTCTTCTGTTAATGATTAGTTGAATTTTTTCCGTTTACAGCGATTCAAGGTTTTGTTCCTTTTGGAAAAATGCATAGGTAAGTTTAAGTATGGACACAGGAAATATTGACGAATTGTATAGGCTTGGATAGTTTACATCAATGTGTTGTTGTAAAGAGGTCAGTTAAGATTGATACCTATATTAGCGATGTTCATCTAAAACCTAGAACCTAGTAGAACAATAACAAGTTTAGGAAATGCTGAAAACGTACAGTTGTGGTGCAAGTATTTTGTTAACAAGATCAACACAAAACACACGGGTCTGGGTTTCAAAGAATGAATGACAAAATCGCGCTCTATTGGACGGTTTAGTTCGTTTTGTTATCACTTAGCAACTTGATTGCAACTTCTGCTAGGAGTTTTAAGCATTCATTGGTAAAATTATACTTAGATCTGCATACAACAACTGTTATACATTCTAAACACAAGAGCGCGCGCGCAGTGCAAGGGTGATTAGAGATTATGAGTATGGTTTCGCCCTGAATTGTGCAACACATACCAATAAAAAAGTTTGAGATTAATAAGTATTTAGAACTTTTTTGGATTTGGAAAATTGGTGATGAATAGAGGTGCAGATCTAGAATTTGTTATAACTGGATTAAAAACTATGTACTTGATATACAGTGTATCAGTATACAGTGTACATGTATCATTTTATTAAACCTGTGTTACAATGTAAGTAATCAGCTGTGTTAATCAGTAACCCATCAATTCTTTGAAGGTGTGACTTTATTCAGAAAATGTCTGTGGAATTACCTGACCTATTTGAACTTGATTTTCTAAACAGTTTCTACACTGGTATCGGCCATATAGTTGAGGATACTGTTTCAGTGGAATTCAATAACGATAATGAAAAGACTGAAGTAAGTAATAATCATTGTAGATTGTTTTGATGCTACATTCTGCTTGCCCAGATATGCAAATTCATGCTTACCTATAGCACAAGGCTACTTAGTAAACTTGCATTAAATTGGTCTTTAAATCTTTGGGCTTACATTTTATATGGTGGTACTGTAATGAGTGGTTTTAGCAGACTTTTGACATTTGTAACCTCAGGAATGCTATGCTCTAAAGAAATTTTAGAGAGACCTTCAGGCTCCCAACCATGTCAGCCAGGGTGCCCACCCCTTAATGTTGGTAGCCTAAAGAAAAAAGTAATTTAATTCATTACTTAATTAATTGAAGTCCCCAGAGATATTTATTAATCAATAATAATTATAGTCCAGTATAATAGTCCAGTTTCGAATTCCCTGCTCATTCTAAGATACTGCTGGATTTTGGTCTAGCCAGTACAATTTCTCTGCCAGGATGAGGCTAACCCTGTATGTATCATCAACAAAGTAAACATGGTTTATATGCTTATACGTGACTTTCCATGGAAATTCCTATCACGTCCATAAACGAATCATTGGAAGTGATCAAGAAGCTTAAAGTGGAAGAGCTAAAGAACATTCTACGTTTTCGGGGGCAGCCCATGACTGGAAAGAAGGCAGATCTAGTGTTACGATGTCACATACTCTTTGAAAGGCAAAAAATGCCACATATGTACTGCCCGTGCAAGAAAATGTACCATTATTCCGGTAGCAGAGCCCTTAAGATTTCAGAACTACAATTTCTGATTAAATTAGCTTCCTTTATTGGGAAAAAGCTTGTTTCATTTTATACTACTGGGTATACACAAAACACAAATATAGGATGCAGACCCAGAAATAGAATAACAATGGACTGTTATTTCTTTTTAGTCAAGCTATACAAGATTATCAAAATAATTATGCACTTTAACAGCTTCAAAATGCATCAAAGTGCAATTCAACAGTGATTTACTTGTGATACAAGGCTGTCATAAAAG
>OMLO01004430.1_pt1 | contig 11742 bp, 6 predicted proteins | sample 1674811 | NCBI WGS metagenome assembly OMLO01 (sample SAMN06265003, study PRJEB25207) | coral metagenome | isolation source: Coral host | place: Mexico:La Bocana,Puerto Morelos, Mexico | collected 2008-11-13 | reverse complement strand
ATTTGAATCTGTTTGATGACACATAAAGATCATCCAATGCTTGCCTCTCCTGTGGTGTGTTCAGTAGCTTCCTTTAGAAATCTGTTCAGCAGAGTGTTTTGTACTTCGTAATGTATAATATTTCGTAATGTATAATATGTAAACTATGCAGCAATTCAGATATTTTTTAACAGTGCTTAATTAAAAATGTAATAGGTTTGTCAATTGTAATATTAAACAGCCTGTTTGTTGAGCCAATTGCTGGTGGTGTAGCCATATTCCAATATTAAAATTGCCTTTCCTTCTGAGGTTTTAGTTTCATCAGATTATAGACTCTATAAGAACTTGGTGTTTTACAACGTTTTAGCTCGACATGATTCTTTGTTTAGTAAAAGGATGCGTTTGAATTTCTAAGCTTTTGTGTTGCCTGACTAAAATGGCTCCCTGAGAAGGCTATCACATGGGTCAAAATATGAGTAATTGCTTTGGTTTTTGCTAACTGAAAAATTCTTGCAGTAGAAGAAATATTTATTTCAAAGTGTCGGAGCTCTAGGGTAATAAGGTTGCATTTTGATTGCAAAACTCAGGGACAGATGTTTCTGTTATGGCAGTCATGTTTGTGCCCCTCCTAGGGGCACCAAGGGGAACCAACATGCTGTCTCCATACAAAGCTCTATAAATCTGTAAAAAACGTTTCTCCAAATAAAGTACGAATGAAAAACAGCAGAGACCCGATTCTTGGCAAATTTTTTTTTATATATATTTATCATCTATAATATCCCTTATTCATGACTTTATTTATTGAATGGTTACAATTTTTAGGTTGCTTCACATGGCAGGTGAAGTATCTGTGGTGCCTGTTGTTTATTGTGATTTACAGTAATCTGCAAATTCTATCCTCAGTTGTCGCTTTGCCAAGTGGTCAATCCCATGTTTAAAAGTACTGGTAATATGTCAAACAAGAATGACTGTGTTTGACCACATTTCTAAACATCGAGAAGAGAGTTGAAAATTTGTTCAGCTACAAGGTGTTTGGAAATGTGGTAAAAACATGGTCTCCTGTGTTTTGTAAATCAAAGCTAAAACTAAGGTGAGAATGGAGAAAAAGTATGTAAATATCTGTGAATAGTTTTATTAAGAAGCATTACTGTGATGATTTCTTTCATTTAAATCTCATGAATTATGGTGTTTTGAGCTGTTTTCAATTTACCGGTAGTCATGTTCACAATAAACCTGGCAGACTACAGATTCCAGTTAGGACATCATTTAAGGCCCTCTTTGTGGTTCAGAAAAACACCAGACTTTTTTTTTTACTTCTCAGAAATGTATCTTTGTAAACCATACTTGATCCAGACTAGATAGATTATCCAGAAAACTAGTTTGCAGTTTGCAGATTTCCATGCCTTGTTAAAGAAATATTCCAGATTCTGTAAAAACCTTGAACACCCAAAAAACACCCCCTATTAAAAGTCAGAAAATTTCATCTCGAGTGTAGCTCTGAATGAAAAACACCCTAGTGCAACTGACCCAAAACATATCAAATACATTCCCACTCTCGAGACATGTTTTTTGCATCTTACTCATCCTTGAGCTGCTACCAGGTGTTTGTGTGTTTTGTCTCCACATGTATTCAGGGTTCATTGTGTGTGTAAAACAAGAGTTAGAACTTGAACACAAAGAAGTTTGGGGAAAAAGGAGAAGAAGAACAAAAGCCCTTTAGTCCTCATGGTGTTTCTCCATAGATTATGAAACAATTTCAAGAACTTTTTCAAGTACTTTCTTAAAATCTAAGTCTTATTAAGACTTAGATTTTCAGACTCTTTATCAGTTGGTGCTACAATCATGGTATTAAAAAAACCTCCCATTATTGGTGAAAACATTATCATTTTTGAGACACAACAGGTTACCATAGCAATAACGACATACTAAAAACACCCTTCATTATGGCCTTGAGGGCTTACAATTCAAAAATGGCAGAGTGAATTTTTTATTATCAAATTTTGATAAGCAGGGTTCAGAGCCAACTTAAATTTTCAAAACTTTCAAAATACAAGTCTTCAAAAGTGTTGGAAACTGTTTTGAACCACCCACCGTGGCTAAAGTGACCTATAGTATTTTGAAACAACAGTAACGTTTTCCCAACAGTTCTTTTGCAATCCTTTATAACAATAAGGGACACAATAAGACAATCTGACAAAATAAAGTGTGTTTAAGTGAATATACAATGTAATTGACTTTACCAAAATTCTTGTTACAACCATATCGGTCATTTTTAAGTTAAATACTTATCATTTCATAAATGTTTTGAAACAGGACCCTGGTTTCAGAGGTGTCTATCTGGAAATTCAGGGGCATTTTTGTAATATTGCCTCCTGTCTAAGGTCCCCCTACATGCATTGAATATGTATAACATGCACCTACTTGTAAGCATATTGTGCAAAGGTACGAGCAGACACTAGACTCCACTGACACTGGATGAATGAACAAGCCTCACTGTCACAACTGGTGCACATCAGAGAGGCAAATTATTTTTACATCATGCACAATGCAAAGCACAATTCTATTTCTCCTGCAGTGTACATATATTTGCTAGTATGAACTAACAGCAGTAGCTGACCATCAAGATTTAACCACTGGAATTGCAATACCATCATTCTTTTCAAGTCACAACAGCAGAGCAGATTAACAAGCAACAGCATCATGCATCAATTTATAGCCTGGACAGGTTGCAAGGCCACTCTCATAACAAGGTCACAATAGTAGCATGCAAGTTTTGTACCGTTTGTGAAATATTCACAGGAATGACACAGCACACATCAGATATCTTTGCTTAAACTGGACTGACATGACTAGTTCTAGCCTTAATCCAAAACTTGATCTCACAATATTGCTTTCATGTTTGACTATCCACACAGTCCTAGTACTATCAAGACAAAAGGTTCTCTCCAGTGCTCTTCTGCTGTAATTTTCATTATTGTTTATCTGTCCTGAGAAGACCATTTCTCTGTTGTAAATGGGTGAATAGGAATACTGGATAACTACTAAATGCTGACTATTAACTGCTACGTCTGAAATATAATTCTGAGCTCAGCTCTCTGATAATATATTTCTGGCACATACATGTAAATCTTGTTAGTACTTAAAAAGAAAAAGAAAGACACTCTTAAATTACAGTACTGGTGCCAGTTGTTTAAAGAATAGATAATTTATACAAACACTACTGGACAAAATTACCATCCAAGTTGGCAGTACTGTAGTTTGTTAACATGTATAAACTTGATAGCGAATTATCTGATGGATAACATTACCAGTATCTACTCTTTGAATAACTGCTCCATACTCAAAGCTTAAATGGAAACCAATCTTTGCACATGACACTAGAAAATTCTGTAAACTGCTTGTAGCAAATCCACAATAACAGACTATTTGAATATACGCAAAATAAACAGAATAAGACGTTTGCTACTTAAACCCTGCTGGCATGAAAAGACTTGGCAACCAACTTTGTTCTGGTGACAGACATTATAAAACACACCATCAAATTCAATTTCCTACATTCTTTAAGCATTCATATATGTTGAATCTTCACTTGTGAATACACTATTTTAAAATAGCACCTGATTCCAGTTATAGGAAATTGGTATAAGGCTAAGCTATGCAAAAAAGTTACAAATGCATACAAAATCGAATACTGGTTAACTTGTACTAGGAAGGAATCAGTGTTAAAAAGTGTTATACTTGCTTCAAAAAGCATTACTCAATTGATTATTAATCAATTCTTCAACTGACAAATCAACCGTCAAAACAAGATTGCAAGGCAGACTTGTTCCCAGTTCTACTGGTGTCTTTTTGAAAAAAAGGAAGAATGAAGACTGGGACCAAGTTGAGGATTCCTTCCTTTAGCTTGTAGGAGATAAGAAAGAAAGACAGAAACAACTACTAAAAAATCTCAAACCAAGGATCAGTTCATCTAAAACAAATTATTCTACAGTAGCATCTAGCATTTTCTCATTTTGCACCAGGAATTTTGCCAAGAACCTGAAAAAAAAAATAATAAGATAATGTCATTTTCATATAGCTTGTGTTTGTAGGCAATGTAAGGTACACTCTGATTGGCTAATTGTCACTGAATTGTAGCGCATTATTCTTCTGTAATGCCCAAGGGCTGATTATGGGCTTGCACGCACACTACATGTGTATCAGATGTAAAGTGATCACTTCCGCTGTGCTAGCTTTGGCTTTTTCACTTCATTCTTGTTTTTGTGACATATAATAAGCAACTTAATGACTTCAACCTTTTCGTCATTACGGGAAAATCTCAACCTCGGTCTACTGTACCTCGCTATCGCTTGGTCATTACAACGAGGTCAATATCGCATTCTCTGTGCCTCGCTTAAAATAACTTTACTTTGGATGACAATGATTTTACTAAGCAAACTGAAGTGACAGCTTTGGTTTATGAAGTTGCACTTCGACAAGATGACAAGATAATCATTAAGGTACAGTACATACAGTGGAACTCAAAATTAACTAACTTGTAACTTCACATTGAATATATGCCAATAATAATTATTACTAATTTTATATTGGCACCTTGCATTAACACAACCATTTCACTGAACCACTTTTCTCTGGCAAAAGTATGGCTCAGTTGTGCCTTTTCGCATGAAAAAAAAACCAATCCTTATCTTTGGACAACAGAGGTTGTACTGTTGTTTATCAGATACCTACCCCACTCAAGTCAACTCCAGTGAGAGCTTGAACAGCTGGAGGAAGCTGACTAACAAGTTTGGATACTTCACCAGTAACACCAGAGGCATTATCACCAACAATAACAATTTGATCTGTCTTGGCAAGTGGAGCAGCCACTTCTGCTGCCACCTACAACAAAACAAACAGTCAACTGATGAGTGATGGTGAATCATTGCTGATCTCAAGTTTTCTTGAAATAATACAACTGGAAATATGACTACTTAGTGATTTTCACAATCAGTTTACAATCAATCAACTTGTGTCATTGTGTAGTTTATGAGCTGATATTGCCTAATCTGTAAAATGGCAGGCTTTTTTCAATGCCTCTGGATCTGTCTGGGTGTGAATTAGTTATTCAAAAAAACTCTGCCCTGAGTTAGTGTTGGTTAACCACATGCTGCCTTGCTGGGGTTATGGCAACAATTTCTCATCCCCGAATATATTTACTTGAAAAATAAAACAAACGCACATTCAAGAAATCTGAGACACTGCTTTTTAAGCAAACATGTGAAGAAATGAAAGCCATATTAATCATTTTCTTCCATTTGTTTTTGGTGAGCATGGAACTTAATGAATGAAAACACTTAGCTTTGCAAAAACCCCCTCATTTTTTTTTAGCGTATTTTATACCTTTAAAGGGAATTAGCTGTCATTATGATTATTTAGCTTTCAAAAAATATACGGTTTATGGGGGTTTGTGTTGAAACGAAGAGCGCTAAAACAATCCACGCTCACACAGCCCCGGTGGGTAGGCTGATACCTTAAAATATTTGATACAACAGTAAACCATCCTGCTATTAGAAATAAGTTAGGAGAAAATGTGATTGTCTGACCTTTGGTAATGCCTCCAGAACCAGGGAAGTTAAGGCAGCATCTCCATACATTTTGTAAGCTGCTGCTTTTTGCCTCATACCTTCAGCCTCTGCTTTACCAACAGCTTCAATGGCAGAAGCTTCTGAAGAACCTGTCATCTAAAAATATGAACAGTATAAGAAAATATGTACTGAAATGTGAAAAATAATTTGTGCTTTTTAACCTTCACTTAGTGACTTACTGGAACACAAGAGTTAATAGGGCAAAGCATTCTAGCATTAACCATGACTAAACATCTCATCTGATGGACGGCCCACCATTTTGCTATTTACAAGCATGGCTGCGAAGTTGAAGTTGAGTGTACTATAAACCAACTGAAGCTAGTGCCAAGAAAAGGCTTAGTAAACTTGCAATCACGTTCCCTATCAATTCACTGGTAGCCATTTACATTCAAGGTGGAGAGATTGGTGACACTTGCTGTAAGAGTTTGTCTTGTTAAAGAACATGAGAAGACAAATGTATTACAACTGCCAAAAAAAAAATCATCTATAGCTTGTCTTAGAATACTGCAAAATGTACAAGTTGAAATGCTCTCCCACCTTAATCCTCTCTGCGTCTGCCTGAGCTGCAAACACAGTCTGTGTCCTACATTAAATACAAGAGAGATTACAGGGACACCATCAGTGATATTAAATTTCTGCTAGGTCTTAGTTGATGAAAGTTAAGATCCTTTTGCCAAGTCAGTTATATTAAACAAATATTATATTCCTGGGAAAGCCAAGACTTCTACAGATTTCAAGACAATGGCCTTTGGATCCCATAGTGTTTGGAATTGTGGGATCAAGTTCAAGAGAGAAGAAACAGCCAAAAAGAAGTTACAACATAGCTCAGAGGGTAGTGTATGCAATCACTGTGCGTAAGGTTGCATGGGTTTTACTACTGCCAAGGACTCATCCTTTGACCCATTATAGTGCCTTTCTGAATTTACAACTTGTAAGAGGCATGATTTACATGGGGAATTTAGTTCTCAAATTAGACTGAGCTTGCATATTTCTTGGCAGTCCTAGTTCAGCTACGCGAGTCTGCTGTGGAAAATGGTTGGGGTGTACGAGACCTCAAGATACAAGAGTTGTACACAACAGAAAGTTTGCAGATATAATCCCATAGGGAATATTTACAAATACAGACCTTTTGCCTTGGGCTAGGGTTTCCACCCTGTAGCTCTCAGCCTCAGCAGGTCGCTTGACAGTAGCAACCAGCTCCTTGTCTTTTCTGGAAACTTCCTTTTCTTCCACTTCAATCTGCTTCTTCCTCTCCACAACAACAATCTGGATTTCTTCAGCTCTGATTTTTTGTCTCTCCTTTGCAGCCTGACAATAAGACAGTTTAACACATACCTATCAAGTTATTTTTAAGAGAATGAGACAATCCAGGAGTAAAATAGCAACAGAACTCCTAAGTGATTCACCCCAGAATTTTTAGAATTTTATGACACTTTCATGTACTGCTACACTGTATGTGGGTGGATTGTAATTCATGGCCCCATTTGTGGACGCAAAGCAATGGATTAAAAAAAATATAATTCTGTTTTTTGCTGATCAAAGTTACAAACCAGCTGACCAATGTGATAAATACTGGTAAATGAAACATATCTCTTTAAAGATTAGCTGACTAAAAAAACTCAGGACATATCCTCTCACTCTTGTGGGGGTTTCAAAACCTTCAACAGAGTTGTTTCCTTCTTTGCGGCAGATAACCAATGTGTAATTTTTATTCAAATTTTGACAAACTTGAACACCAGAAAGTGAACATGATCAGTGATTTTCAGAGCATGTGTATTTGTTTTGGACATGGGTTGTACAGGTTTCACACCCAAATCCGACCAATAAAAGCCAGGATACTCATCACAACTGTTTTCGAATGAAAAAAGATACAAATGCGACTCACCACCGCTAATTACTGGAAATTCAGGCAACTTTCTTTTGTATCTTATGAATAAATGTCAGCCAATCCAAGCATTGTGTTCTACAGAAAAATGTTTCATGCCATTCTTTTAATTTGACCCAAGTTCTCAAGTGAAGTAGCTTACAAAATCATGTGAAGTAGATGACAAATTTCACTGGCCATTGGCCCTCATTGAAAACCCTGTAAGCAATAAAGCCAGAATATGTAAATCTAATATTTTACCATTTACTTCATTTTTGCCTGTCTTTTGACCAAAAAATGAACAGTTGATTTCCTGCTTGATAAATATTACCAGAATTTTTTTCACCTGTAATTCATATGACAGTTCAGCCTCAGCTTTCCTGGCATTCACTTCCTGGTCATAGGAAGCTTTCTGCATCTGGTACTCTCTTGACGAGTCAGCAATGTTAGTCTGGGCTTGGTATGCAACGTCCATTTTCTCTTTCTCACACTCTGCTTCCTGATACACCAACCAAGAGAGCAATTAATTACATTGAAGCTGTTTATGGAGTTCTTTATATTAAATAAAAGCCTTTTGTTTACTGATAACATGTAAAGCCAGTAAAACCAATGTTAATCACCCGACAATAGAACTCTTACTAAATAAATCTTACTACCTGTAGTTCTACACACGCGAAGGTTGACATAATACACTGTTGTGAATTTTATGCTTAAATTTGTCGCCCAGGCAAGAAGCATGTGGATCACAAAATAATAAGTCACAGCTCTCACAGTCTGATACATACCTAATATGATCACCTTGTTTAAATAACAATCACATCATTTTCTTAGCCTTTGCATACTACGCACCCTTATTCCGGCATCTCTATTGGACTCGGCCACACCAATATCTGCATCCCTCTTCACTTTGGCTGTCTGTGTCTTACCAAGGGAATCCAAATAACTGACTTGATCTTCAATGTCCTTTATTGTGAAGCTGAGGATTTCAATACCCATTCTTCCCACATCAGGAGATGCTACTTCTCGAACCAGGGCAGCAAATGCTTCACGATCTTTGAAGGAAGCAACAAGACGTGAGACACAAGTACTCAAAGGGAAACATACAACATACTATTTCACAATTAGATTACAAGCTCAAGATTTCTATGAGATGATGGTTTACACGACCAATAATTGTGTGGACAGAATAATCATTTTGAGATTTGCAGTTGGGTATGTGCACTTATTTAATTTTTGGTCCAACAACTATCAACAGTCAGGGATCAAGAAATGGACTACCTTCTACTAGGTTTGTAACATTTTGAAGCACTTTTGCATTATCTACATGGCACCTTTATAAATCTCTTCCACAGACAGAGTACCAAGGATTGCTCTGAGATGTCCTTCTAACGTCTGCAGAATAATGTTCTCAATTTGTCTGGTTGTTCTTCCAAGAAACTGTTCACAAGCAGTCTTGAGCAGTTCAGGTTCTGTCATGACTTTTACTTGTGCAACACCTGTTACTGTCACAGCCACACCTTGAGCTGTTTCAACCATTTCACATTTTGGATTCAATGTCATTACTTCCAAAGTTAGCCTGAGATAAGAACATAAACCAAATTATAAAGGGAAAATGAATGATTTATGACACTATGAGAGAAATCATCCATCTGCATTAATTTTGCATCTACTATATTATACATATGATATAAGTAAACACAAGACAGCCTACACCGTATATCAACTGAGATTATGTCATTCGCTTATTGCCAAGTGTATCATTCAAGATGCACTCAATTCATGAGTTCATAATAATAATAATAATAATAATAATAATAATAATAATAATAATAATAACAATGACAATAACAACAACAACAATAATAATAATAATAATAATAGTAATAAAACTTTAGAAAACAACGCTGCATACAGAAATGAATTAAAATATATATATGTTATTTACTGCGCGAGAGGTCCATATGGAAAAAAACTCTGCCCAAGGGCCATACTCAAGACCAAGGGCACAGTTTTTCCCATACGACTGACCTAGCCTGGCAAATAACATATCTATTTTTTGGATTTCTTCTTTTTAAAGTTGGGAAACAGATTTATAGGCATCATTTGGTTCAAAGTTTCTTCCTCCAGATAGTAAAATTTGCTTTCATTGTGTCTGCTCTCATCCGAATCCATTTTCCTTAACAATTATATTCCGGTAGCATATTGTTCACTACACATGGATGTTTACAACTAACATTGTAAACATTAATACTTTTAACGAGCCACCTTGATTGTTACAGCGGGGAAAAAATTCGGCCCGTGGGCCATATCGTAAAAAGCTGGACCGGTCACGTGCAAGAGCTTAGCCAATCAAATTCAAGGATTTAAAATTCCTGCCCACTCAGATGCTAGAAAAAAAATAAAACACAATTAAGGCATATGTTCCAATTTCTTTTTAAAAAGTAAAATAGATTAATATATTTCAGGACTTAAAAGGTTAACGTCGAAGGCTGCTTGATATTGATGTATATTCTGTCTGGCACTGCCTGTCTTTAAACTGAGATTAAATGAGGTTTAAAGAAGTTCCAATGATACCTCCTTATTTGGATGAATTGCGGTAATGAACATATCTTATTACATGTTTTGTTGTGCAGTATTGCCGAGTATTTTTACAAGTTGTGCCGCATTTTGACAAACCCATAGGGCAAGCCAAAATACAAACAACAAATGAATTTGTCAAATCAATTTTTTTTGCAAAAATCCAAATCCATAAAACATTTGTGACAAAATCAGTGTTTTTTTTATCACAAGGCTTGTATACAAAACATCAGCAAATACTGGGCCAGTACTACCAACACATGAACACAAAAATCAAACAAAATGTAGTGGAGTTTTGTGATGTCTATATTTTTAACGTCCCCACTATTTGCCAAAATACGCTCACAACCATAAAGGAGCTTAACTGTGCTCTCTTATTAATAACCGCCAAATTTATTTCTTTAAATTGTAAGACCTGACCAGTTTACCCAGAAAATATGCTTGAGCTACAATCACAGCTGCAATACCCACAGACCAAAGCAAGAAACCCTGTATAAATCCAAAATCCGGTGAATTCATGTGATCTGTGAATTATCCATTAAATATGAAATCTAAAAACTATTTTTCAAATCTAGTGCTTATCAAAGCAAGCAAAACACAATAAAATGAGGAGTCAGCAAAACAACAAAAGAATCACTGACGTCTTGTATACAAACACGGGCCAGTTTGGCATTCTCACGAAAACATCTTGGACCTTTTCGGTTGGTGTAACCTCTGAATGTTTGCTTTCTCCCAGAAACGTGTCCAGTAATTAGTACGATGAAAACTTGGTTGCCGGAAAGTAAAGAAGTGCAGCGCGAGTAGTCATGACATCTGCATGTAAGTTTTACCACCTGTTATTTTGAAAGACGAGCATTCGGCTTAAGGTAAGTAAGATCATTTAACTTACGCTTGGACGTCTGTTACGAAGGCCCAGGCCCATACCCATCCTCCAATAACGGTTTTTTTGGCATCACTGCCGCAGCAGCCACCTAAAGTCAAGAATTGATTGCATGCAGAAGTAAAGATTACAATGCGGAACATCGCGATATCGATCGAGGACCCTTGTATTACAAAATTACCTACACGCGTTTATGCTACGCAAAGAGGGAAGATGGATTCGTGGAAATTCGTACAACGACTAAGTATTCTCAAGTTCGATTCTTAAAAGTATAACAACTACCAAATATCGCTCTGAAGCAGCGAATGCATGAATGTATTGTAAAGTTGTGTAAAACGAAATCGACCAACAAAATGATCAAATGGTTGGGATTACAACCCTCGTCACGCATTGTTCGTGAAATGCGGAAAGAAATCATACAAAAATAAGTTTACCTGAACGAACTAATGCTTCATTCGGTCCAACTGTATAGCAATTTCCCATGACTGAGCTAAACTTACGGAGTATTTGTTCACCAATATACTTTACAACTGCTTCAAAACATGTATGGCGAACGCCCCTGGTCCAGAAGTCGGCCCAGACTCCAATCAACAACGAAACAGATGGCTTCTTTGATCACGTGATAACTCCCTTATCTTGATGGACGGGGCATGGGAAGGGTATCCGGGATTAGCCCCTAACCGTTTAGCCCCCAACCAGACGACGCCTTTTACTGTCCTTTACTCGTTCTTTTTGCCTCCGCAGGGTTTTGGCCCAGAGGCCAAAACCCGAGGAGGCACCCTAGGAGTCCCCGCGTGTATACATACAAGAACAAA
>OMLO01004429.1_pt1 | contig 11746 bp, 4 predicted proteins | sample 1674811 | NCBI WGS metagenome assembly OMLO01 (sample SAMN06265003, study PRJEB25207) | coral metagenome | isolation source: Coral host | place: Mexico:La Bocana,Puerto Morelos, Mexico | collected 2008-11-13 | reverse complement strand
GTTTCCATTGCAAGAGCATGTGGTATGCCTTTTCGGAAAGCCCCTTATGTCTGTCATCAATGGCAATAATATTTGGCCGAGTAATTCCTAATCGACCTGCAACTTTCTTCCAAGTGTCACTGTCTGTATGGATATCATTAGCTAACTTTTCCAACTCGTCATTACTGGGTGTCCCTGTTTTGACTGAAACAGAAAAGTTGACAGGGAGGCATAAAACAATGGGCTTACTGCAAAGCTGATCATATTTTTCTGCAATGATCAACTACACATACTATTGCAGAATTTTAAAGAACGATAAATCAGTGAAAATAGTGGACCTTATGAGCTTCTAAGGTTGCACTACATTGAAATTGACAGCTGGTACCAATTAGACAGCATAATTTACCCCTGGGATAACTGTTTTAAATTTGAGAGTAAAATTATTAATTTTCCATCACATAATTGTTTAAATTTGTTTCTCATCAGCATTCATTAATCTCTTAACTGCCGAGTCGCCCTTGTCAAGGTCTATTGAAGACACAAACAATTTAGTCTAAATGTAAACAATTTAGCTTTTGTTTGTTGTATGGTATAAATTAAAATGAAGTGGTCATGTTAAAGAATGGGCTAACTATCACTGTCCAAGGAGCACTGTGTATTAATATAACCTACTAGTAGCTAAGGTGATGTCAAATGGGACAGCAATACATGAAATAACAAAACAAAATAACATTTCATTCAGGGTGGAATAACCAAGCATTTTACAAAGAGGCAAGCGAAACAGGTCGAGGTAAAATGATTCACAGCAAAGTGACAAGCTCCCAGATAGCTTAGTTGGTGGAGCACGAGACCGGTATTGGCGAAGTCAATGGGTTTGAATCCCATTCAGGCCTGAATTTTTTTCCAGGCTTTAATTAGATGTGTGTATATTGCATGCCTTCACGACCTCACAAAGTGACCAGCTCCCAGATGGCTTGATAGCTTAGTTGATAGACCACTGCACGTGTATCGCAGAGCTCATGGGTTTGAATCCCATTCAAGCATGGATTTTTTTCAGGCTTTAATGCAATAACTGCTTAAGTTGTGTGTATAACAGCTACAATCAATCATAAATTCATAGACTTCCATTCTACAACATTGTTTGATTATCTAGTGTCTGCAATTAGCACAGCAGGCATATTTAAGCAAATCACAAACCTTTAATTTGTGAAAGCAAAATGACAGCCTTTTTAAACCATAAGGTTACAAAAGAGCTGGCAGAATTACTGATGCCCAAAATTCACGGAGAATGTCAACCTTTGGATTTACACAGAAAATGTGAAATTTAGTATTGGACACCAAAGTGTTTTTTGGCTGGATGATTATATTCTGTACCAGATGCATCAGTTTTCTACTCACATATGATTGAACTGTGAAACTATCCCTTTTTAAAGGGGTAGTCTGAACATTCATGGAATTCTTACATTATTACTTGGCTTCTTTTGTTGTATATGATAAAGACTGTATCACATGGTTTTCTTACAACAAAAATCTCTAGCCAATTTACTGAGTCCAACCCTGCTTTCACACAAAGCATTGTAAAGTTCCCGATACGGTTTAGATGACGGCCGTATATTTTTCTTCCAGTGGAGTAACATTTCATATGGTTTATCCTTTGCATTAACACTTATTTCTTCGAGGACTTCCTGTTCAATGTTAAGGTAAAGTCCCACTGTCTCCCACTTTGAAGCAATCTTTCCTGCCAGTCTATTCAAGTCAACGTCACTAGGCTCGCCTTCTTTGAAGACAACTAAGAGAAAGAGGAGAAGCTTGAGGTTAACCACCGCAGTTTTGTTACATATCAAAGTGACAAAAACACTACAGTATCCGTACTTTATAAAAGTTATTTATTTAACGATACATTATGCTGCTTGATGATTATACAAGTACTGGCTGCCATTTTAGTGCCTGTTTGATTTCTTAAAAATTAACCCTTGTTGCCTCGTTCAAGGGAAGTTTAAGAACAAGGCAACACATGGTAATTTAAAAAAAAACAAAAGAACAATAAAATGGCAGCTATTTTGGAATAAGGTGTATAGTCAGTGTATACAGCTCACTGGCCTCACATATTTTACTTACAAAGTTACAACCACAACAATCATTTTAAGAGTTTTTGAACATTTTTTCCATACTTCATGTTCAAAAGACTTGGGTTAGGGTAAGGGTACGTGGTTTGTGAACTCTGAAACTTTGTTTGTCATGACTCCTTTCATTGCATTGCCGGAATAACCTAATGCCAGTAACATAGGTGAGAGTGCAAGTATCACTAAAACCGTGAGCACAAAATGCAGCAGAAAAGAAATCAGAAGAATTTTATTGCTTCCCCTTAATCACGTGTACTACAATGTGCAAAATGAATACTGTACTTAGGTATGTTGACCTAGCTTCAATATCAACTAGGCAGGGGTCGAAATGATGCCTGTCTATCAGTTGTGTGGTTTCCAGGAAATTCAAAATTTGGTAATTGGAATACAACTGTCATTCGTTTTCTACCCACATTTGTTTCAAATGCCATTTACATGTATGCACCTCTCACATGATAGTTGCCATACTGAACAATTGTTGTTGTTTTTTCATGTTGTTGTGAAGGCTTTTCAAATACTCCAATAGGGTCACTTGCAAAATAAATAACCAATCAGGACATTTCTTGAGAATCAAGGATAGTGATTGATCTTTTTCTTCAATAAACCAATTACATTGAAGAGTATGAACAATAGATCTAAAAAAAATTGAAAACTCAACAAAGGGCAAAGTGTACTGGTGTTGCGACCCTCTCAGGAAACTTGCCATCTGTTGATTGGTGGGTTTTGATCTTACATTTACACAGTGTTTGGAGGTTTGCTGTTTGCTAGACAATTCAATGCAATACACAATGCGGTGGCATATGAGAATTCAAAACCAGACTGCTCAATGGAGAGTTCAGCCCTAACCATAAGGCTACTACACCCTCCTACAAAACTTACTTTGAGGAGCTTCTTCTGGAGGAGTGGCAGCTGATTCACTTGCCCCACTAAATTGTGGCTTCTTCTTAGGCTTGGACAAAACTCCAAGTTCTTTTTCCTCTTTCTCCTTCCTGTTGTTGCCATGACTGCCATCATCCTTGACTTCAACCTCAGAATCATCATCATCATCATCATCATCATCATCATCACTGCTTTTAGTATCACCACTTGCACAACCATCACTGTCATCTTCATTCACTTCATCAGAACCCACTTTTAGAGATATTAAAGATATTGAACACATGTTGTAAGAGGCATAAAGTTAAATGCAATAGAAATTCAAAGCAACAGAATAATGCACATTTTTACAGTAATAAGATAATTTTTCACCCAAAATCACAATTATTTATTCATGACCAAGACATACATGTATGCAATTTAGAAATGATGATCTGCAATATTGACTACTTTGCTGAACGTTCACATTAAGATTTAAAAAAGATAATTAAATAACTCCTAGCATTGTGAGGTTGGGCCACCTGTGTTTACAAACTGTTTAATTTGAAGAATTAACAATGTCACATAACTAATCACACATAAGCAAATACCGGTATTTATTTTTAGAAATAGAGATTAATAACAATTTAGTTACCATATGATTATTCAGCTATACAGCTGTACAAGTTTAACAATAAATACTGTTGACAGTGATAGATACTAAGTACTGTTGATTTGTGAAACACATCACCTTTGTGGCGTTTACAAGGAGAAGGATTTCCTGTATCTAGGTCCTCCTTATCTCCTTCCAGGTCTGTAAGATTAAATGTATCACACAGGGTTACTCAATCAAGGCTTTTAAACTTTTACTTTCTTGTAAAAGCTACTGTCTACAGTAGGATCCTGCCTTTGCTACATGTAGCTCATACCATAACCAAGGTGGTAGTTTTAATCATTCGCACAGCCCACAGTGACTGTCATTGACTGACTAGTGGTTGGATATCAAAAACATGTGGTTTTGGAAGTCTAACGTTGAATTGTATGGCCTTGATGTTGAATTGTGGAAAATGTTAAATTGACAGAGTGAATAAATTGAAAACTTCCTTGTCTAACTGCAAATGTAGGTACAAACCCAGTTTAAGTAGACGCTCTGTAACAATTTATTTCTAATTTATTCATTCCACTTTTGGTGTTTTACTATCGCCTTCTCTGTACAATAAATAGTGAGATAAATCACTAGGTTTCCCCTCATGGGATCCATTTTAAAAATTAAAAATTATACCAAAGATTGGAAATTGACTGAAGTTTGTAATAAGTGTACTGTTTCTAGGAATATATGTCAGTGGACACTATTTACAAAAAAGAGCTCAGAACAATCAACAAATTGAATTCAATTTTATCAAGGTCAATCCCATTATAATAATTTTTGGGCAATTTTTATGTTTGATATTTTTATCCTGAAAACATTTTCTTGACAGATTTTTTAAAAACTTTCACAGCACATGCTTGATCATGCAGATAATTTTGTCCTAAACTTTTAAATGGTGTAACTTGGACATCAAGGGGAGACTGGTGAAAATGCAGTGATCTGACAAAAGGTTTTGTCACTTTTTTTGCGCTTCACATCAAGTAAGGAAAATGTGTAATCAAATCTAATCTAATTGCAAACATCAGTCAAGACATTTTTGGAGCCATGTTAACTTTAATCCTTTTGTGATCATTAAATTTAAAAAAAACAAAAGGATATTCAGTGATACTACAAGAACAGTCAAGGAACTCTGTTTTGAGAAGGATTGTATAGCCAAGCCTGTTCTCATTTTGCATTCAGAACTCAGTATGTCCAACTTTCAATAGTAAATAATATATGAACTAGTGAATAATTTATATGAAAAATTATATATTTAAACTGCAGAGAAAGATATGAAGGCATGATTGATCATTGCAATTATACACACAACTTAAGCAGTTATAAAATTAGAGCATGAAAACTTCAGAGTTTGAATCCTGCTCAAACCTGAATGTTTTTTCAGGCTTGCATTTCATAACTGCCTACGTTGGGTGTACCTGGGATGATCAATCATGTCTTAATATCACCCGCTAAATAGGTTCTTTCTACCTTCCTCTTCCTTTTTTATATGGGAGTCCCTGGGCTGGGCTAATGGTGACTGCATTAAATGGGGTTCCAATGTACCAAGTTACCTGCAGGGTAGCTAACTAAATATAAATTGCTATAATTATATACATACTATCATTCAAGGCTAGCATTCTCTCTACAAGAGATCTGCATTGATCCTCCCAGGAATACTCTTTTATAAACGCCTCACAAAGACGTCTTGCATGATCTAGGCGTTTCTTCCTTGGCATTTTCTGTACTCTCTTGATACGGTCAGCCCAGTCTTTAGCTTCATAAGAATCCACAATACAAGATTCTCCACCAAAGACTTCTTTCATAGCTTCTGCAAAGCCTGTGTTTTTGCCAACAAGAATTGGCAAACCAGCACTTAATGCTTCCAGTGCTGTTAAGCCAAATCCTTCTGATCTTGATGGCATTATAGCAAGATCTGATTCAAATAAGACTTCATCAAGGTCGTCTCGACATGTGATATATTCTCTGACTTTAAGCTGATGATCTGCCAAGCCTCCATGTCCTTCTTCTAACAACCTTTCTTTCACCTTTTCATGCTCTCCCTCACGTACACCAACAAATATCAGATGGTAGGATTCATCATGCAACTCTGCAACTGCCTGTGCAGCAAGATCAAAGCCTTTCAGAGAAATATCTTCGGTATCACCTCGTCCAAAGATTAGAACCCTAAATTTTTTTCCTTCATCTTCTGCTTGTTCTTCCTTAGAAAACTCATGGAAGCTTGGCGTAAGAGCAAAAACCTCTTTTTTATATCGGCGTAATTTTGCTCGATATACTTCTGCCAATTTAGGACCAACACCGACAACAAGGTCAGCTTTTTTGCAGAGTTCAACTTCTTTCTTAAATTTCTTTTCACCTGTAGCATTTGCCCCTGAATAGCTCTTGTAGCTTCCAAGTTCTTCAGGGTCAGTGTGCACTACCTGCACCCATTTACATGGAAAATTCTTTCTGATATCCTCTGCTTGTTTCCCAAGTATGAAACTGTGTCCAATGATAAAGTCTGTTGCAAAATTTGGAGGCAGCAAAGTCCACCATTTGTCTGCGTTTTTTCCAGATCCTTGATCAGCTTCTATGACCTCAATATTGTATTGACGGGCCAGCTTCTTTTCCTCTTCACTGCACTTTGCCATTAGAAGACGGACTGCAATAGAAGAAAATTTGGCTAATTGTATGGCAAGCTCTCTGTTCAAAGTGGAGAGTCCTCCCTTTTTTGACAACCACTCATCAGCTATAAGAGTGATCTTTGTTTCAGCCGTAGAACTGGTAATGCTACCTGCCACCCTGCAACAAAAATGGACATATCAACTTTCTACAATAACAAACATAAATTAAATATAACCTATACGTAGTGCAAAAGGCCATACATGTACCTGTGTATCACAGTTTATTTTCTGCACAAAGAATATAAAATATACGAGATGTTTTTCATTTTATTTAGAGCCTCCAGGGTTCAGTACAGACCATTCAGTAATTTAGCTTTAAAGATGTCTCTTAAATGAATGCTTGGGAAACAACTGGTACTCTTGTGTTTATAGTGTGTCAGAAAAAACACCCTATAGCTAGGTATATGGAACCTTTTTTCTGTGTAAAACTCTCCTCTCTCCCAGATCTTATATTACCACTTCTCCAGTTTTCAGTGATTTCCTCTCTGTGTTAGGATGAACAGCAGCATAAACTGCTACTAACAATGTACTGTTCTTTCCTATTTGCCATGTGCTTATACCTTATGATTTAGGCATACACATCTCATTCTTTGCTTTTGAAAGCATTCACACAATGTAACTATCATTGAATGTTAATACAGTATTAAAATATAAATCTAGACATGCATTTCGACAACCACTCATTGGTTTCGTGGCTGGGTTCACGCAAATTGGTAACATTAGTCAATTGCCCACTTTACAGAATGAAAGTCATATCAAGGATATCAACTAGTATGCAACAAGAGCTACATTGCAAGATCTCAGCTCACATCAGTATCATTATAGCAATACAGGAATCATTTTTGTGTTGTTTGTATGCTTTGCAATAAAATAAACTGCCTAATACCAGGCACATGGTTTGAGAGTGAGTTTCTGGATTTAGAGTCAAAGCTTATTGTAAGTGGTATATTAAGCGTCACCCTTAGGAATTAATACATCTGACTGCTTTAAAATGGAAGGTCCTGGACATCAAATGTATATACACAAAACTCAAGATCACACACTCAACAGTTACAAGCAAACTGCAGTATTGTTTTTTTTTCTTTATAATTTTTTAGCAAAATGCTCTTACAATAATTTTTGTCATTATGTGTGCTATTGAGAATTATTTCCTGTGACTGTTCTATACGGATAAAAAAATTTACTGAACATTAAAAACAATAAAAAAAAAATCAAACTGGTCTATGCATGATTAAAAGGAAAGTTTGATATAATTGTTCCCTGAGCTAACTATAGCTAGCTAAGACTGACAGGATGGCCGTGGACTGTTCACACATTAGTTCCAGCCAACTGGTTTTTGAAAACGATGCACAGAAGAAAACAGTTTGTTCTTATAAATAAGAAAATCTTTTTGCTTCATATCTGGCAGGCATTTATGATCAAACATCCATGTCAAACACTACATTTTTAATCTCCGATAAGCAGATCAACACCTCTGGTAAACAGGCTCTTTTTGTGCTTTTAGGGTACTCTGCTTACAGGAGATGATGGTAATTAGCTTGTTCATTATTAAATTAAATTAGTTTAATGTTCAGTATTGATTCTGCAATCTTTTTTGCAAGGTTATGGACCAAGTCTCAACTTAAACTACACCAACATTTCCCTAAAATGGATCTCACAATAGTTCAGTTATAACATCTATCTCCAATGGGTCTGAAGCAAATTGCTTTTTGTTCCATTACATTTTTTTTCCAGTATACCACCTGAAACCCAATGTCACCTATGTGTACTATTCATACCAAATCAAACTCTCACCAAAATATTTGAGCAATCAAATGCAAAGTACAAATGTTTGATTGCCTTCAACTGGGTTTGATTGAGTTCGGTTATGTTCGGATGCTTTCAACTAGAGGCTGGATTGCAAAGTGTTATTGAAAAACAACAGTTAACTAAGACCAATGGCAAAGTTGTGAGGGGAATGGGAGCAGGCGGGTCTTCATTGTAAACTCATTTGATTTGCTTGCTTAATATTAACCATAATTATTAATAGTCTCTGTAAACCACATTATGAATAATGATGTAGGCCACCTCATTAAATATTATTTATTACAGGCTGATAAAAACAAATCTTTTTTTGGAATGGCATACATTGAAGGTTAACTTTCTTTTTTCTAATTATCGGTATTTTTCGGGTTTTTCAATTTTACATTCGGTTTATTCTATGACTTAATCTTTATTTGTAAAGTCAATGTAATTTCCAATCCCATAGGATTTATTTTTTCAATTAAGATATGTTTATTACCATAAGTTGAATATACAAAATTTGTAGCTGTTACTATCAAAGACAAACTGTTTAAAATATCTGTTGGTATTTTTATTAATTTGGAAATCGAACGCAATCAACTTCCGAATTCCACATGAAAATTAAATCCGTCGCATGCATAATCGCCGACGTCGTTCGCGTCCTTCCACTTGGTCATATATGTCACGTTGTTGTTTTGCAAAAAAGAAATGTACAAAGATCTATAATGCACGTGCATAGCTATTGTTCTACTCATTAAACGTTTGTTTTATGGCGTTCTCGTTGCCGTTGCTGTTGTGGTTTGCTTAGCTTTCTAATATAAGTTTGACTGGGTGCCATTAAGGACGATTACATAATAATTCGATTAGTATAACAAACGTGACTGCACGTAGCAACCCTGCGAGTAAAGCCATAACATTTTACGGTTGGCTAGATTGCAGAATACCCGGCCCACTTATTTACATGTCATGAATAAGAATAGCAACTATTGTACTATACCTCGTTCTTCAAAGCACACCGACATATGTAAATAAGTGGGCCGGGTATTCTGCAATTGCTCCAAGTATTTTCCTCAGCTGTTCGGCAGTTAGCTGCAAATACCTTAATATATAATTGATACAACACTTCCTGTACTTTTGATTTTGCCAAGTGCAAACTGACCCTTGTTGCTGACCGATCGACGAAATGCCATCATGTACAAGCGATCGCCAGTTGTAAACTTAATAGAGAAAAAAATGAATCAGGAAATAAGACTAAGACGTCCCACAGACCTTTTGCGGCTTGCACTCCTGTCTCCGCCCTTTACACTGCAACTTGTCATGTTCTGTTATAAGAACGATCTTCGAGCGACAAACGCAACTGAGCGCGTGTCTGAGTGGTGAAGACACGATCAACCTCAATCCCAGGCTCTCTCTCCTTCGTGTCCCTCGAAAAATTCACTTGCCCATCGGAGCGCTCGCTTCAAAATTTCGATATTTTCACTGCGTGCCTATATGTGATACAGTGCCAGCCAAACCCCAAAATGAAAGTTATACGCAAGCAATCAGGCGTGGAACTATTAAACCACAAGCAGACGTGAGAGGGTCTCAAATAGGGTTTGGAAATCCCGCTTCCCGCCAACCAAGTTTCCTCCATCCCGCTTACTCTGCTTTACTCTGCTTTACTCCGCGTCACCACCGAAATGGCACATGTAAACAAAATAAAATAAGCTTACATGAGGCACGATTAATGATTATGTAAAGAGCACTGCAAATTCTGGATGAAGTCATGGGTATTGTAGGGCATTATTCCCTCCTTTTCTGCACTCATTCCAAGGGTTTATCTCATTTTTGTCCCGCACCCTCGGGAAAGTGCCATTTATTTGGAAAAAAGTGGGGAGGGGTGTGTAGGGGCTACTGGAATTCACTGATGCATAACATAAAATTATACAGATACATATGAGCTAAAACCCAAATTGTAGTTTCAACTTCAACTCAAAACACAAGCAGTTTTGACAGACTTTTGAAAACTTTAAGTCATCTGTGAATCATTAGTTGCATGTCACACGCAACCAATTACTACATGTACATGTTGTGGTTCCAATTTTGGGTGGTTTAAAATTCTCAAACCAGTTCAATTTTCGTACTTCAATATAAAAATTCCCATTTCCTTTAATTTGGAAGGAACAGCTTTGTAGTCTTTCAAATGAGATGGTAGAAAAGTCCTATGAATAACTTAAATTTTTGTTAGAGAGAAGTCTGGGAACAAAAAAATTCAGGATATAATGTACAAATATAGCAGAATTTGCATGAGATTGCAGTGCGGTCTAATGGATAAGGTGTCTGATGCAGAGGTTGCCAGTTCAAATCCTGTTTGAAAAAACAAGGAAAAAAAATCCTTAGTTGTAAAATGCATTTTAGGGAGTGGGGGTGGTGAAGAAGTAGAGCGCACAGAATAGATGAAGAATTCTTAAAATTCTTTGTGGGCCCTTTTCATACAGTTGAAAGAAAAACCAGTTTTTTTAAAAAAAAATATGGTTTAAAAATGGAACGTACAGGTTTGGACAAAATAAACGGAGATTAAATTTGAACCTCATCATATGCACATATATAATTTATATATAAACATCTGTTACATATAAAATAAAACGATAGGAGCAACAACAAATTTCTCTCTGATCATTCTTTAATCTGGAAAAATTGTAAACATTTTTCCATACTTGGATAAAATGTCACAAACAGATAACAGTTGTAATATACAAAATACAAGATGGGGTTATAAGCAATTAAGTAAAAATAAAATATATTCTTTTGTTGTGCAACTACTTGAATCTTAAGTCATTTTTGGAATAAAGTAGATGAAATTGTGAACAAGGGATGGTGACCTCTTCCGTACACAAAGCACTGTCAACAAGAGAAATACTTCCTGAAAAAAAGTTAAAACCTGGCAAAGTTGTGGAAGTGGTGGTCTCTCAGCTGGGACCTTTCAAGTCTTTCAATGCTAGTTTTTGATTGGCAGGTTTTCAATCATAACCTTTTAGTATTTTTCAGTGGTTTACATTTAAGCATGGCTGCTAATTTTTTCAAGTGAATTAATGATCAATGAGTAATTATCATGATAATTTGCTAAACAGATATAAAAGGATATGCGCAGTGTACATAGCATAGAGAAGTCTATATTACATGTATATAATTAAAGTATTAAAACAGACTTCTGCTTGCCTTTCTTGGTGTACATGGACTTCCTGCATTGTCTGGATGCTCTAACAGTTTTAATTGGTAAATTTACAAAAAGATCGCATTAAGCCATTGTTCTCACTTAATTGATCAACGTTCCAAAGAGGCTTCCAAGTGTAATAAAACAACAACAACAACATATATATCAACAACAATTTACAATAATATATCACTAGTACTAGTAACAATATCATATAAAAATAATAAAATTTAATGTATATAGTGTAACTTTCCATAAAATGAACTAGTGCAGTTTATATAATAATAAATAAAACTGTAATCCTAAAAGTCAGAAATTTACAAAGGTTGCATTGCTATGCTATTAAAACAATTAGATTATGAGCTCGAGATTTCTATTGCGTGATAGTTGACGAGGGCGCAGCCCAAGTCTACGGTGGCCCACACCTGCCATGACAAAATTCTTTTTCACCCATGACAAAATTCTTTTTCACCCATGACAAAATTCTTTTTCACCCATGACAAAA
>OMLO01004428.1_pt1 | contig 11746 bp, 8 predicted proteins | sample 1674811 | NCBI WGS metagenome assembly OMLO01 (sample SAMN06265003, study PRJEB25207) | coral metagenome | isolation source: Coral host | place: Mexico:La Bocana,Puerto Morelos, Mexico | collected 2008-11-13 | reverse complement strand
TGTGGACAGTATCTAACCTGGTGAAGAAGGACTGGAATACAGAGGGTAACAATTGATTATGAAATTTATACATGAAAGTGGCAATGACGAAGGTAACAAGATCAGAAAATTTAATAATCTCTAAAGACTTGAATAGTTGACTAGAGTGATGATCAAAGCTAGAGAATGTCATCACCCGTACTGCTTTTTTTTGTAAAATAAAAATTGGATTTACAGTAGACTCATAAGTATTACCCCAGGCGATCAGTCCATAAATCAGAAAAGGATATACTAAGCCATAATATAAAGTTAGTAAGATTTCCTGACTTACATAATGACGGATTTTGCTAAGAATTCCAATACTTCTCCTGAACTTCTTAACGGTGCAGTCAACATGTTTTTTCCAACTAAGATTAGAGTCTATCATAATGCCCAAGTATTTGATGCAGTATTCTCTTTTTAATTGCTTATCCCTAATTTTGAGACAGAAATTAAGGCTTTGTACATTCTTTTGTGGAGGATGGAATATTACAAAGTGCATTGCTGATTTTCCCAGTATTTCTTTATTATGTGTTCTCAAAGTCTAGTTTTGGCGGAAGGTGTTGCCGTTGATACGTAAACCGAAGAATATTCGAATCCAAGAATTTTCACGTTGTACATACACAAGTTGGCTCTTCTTTCTCGTTTGACATGCGTCTAAGAAAAAGGAATCGAATCTCCCTGTCTATACAAACAATGGAATGTTACTGTCGAGGATCTATGGGCTGATACTTGCCCGTTGTATCTTCTCACTGATATTCATATGGAAGTCGAATTCTTTTTGTCCATTTACATAATTTTTTTTTTTTATTGCTAAACACATAACAATTTTCTAAGGTTAACACTTTGACGTACAACACCTTGCACGTTATAGTACAGATTGGCGGCGGGGGTGTAGTAGAGTCGCCAGAATTAACGTGAAGGAGCTTCTTCCAACTTTGAGGGATCGCAGATAGAAGACCATAGTATTGTAAAAAGTTGCAATTTAGCGCGTATCTATTGCGCAGAGAAAGGAAAGACAGGAAGCAATTTTCATGCTCGTCAAAAAGGTCTGAAATTTACATTATACCTGCTCCGTGCCAATGAGGAAGATATACCATTTTTTTGTCAATCGTAATGAGTTTGTTGCTCCAGATTGTCTGAGAAAGTATCTCGGTCTTGCTGTGAGCTGTCGTAGACACGATTTCTTGCCAATGATGAATAATTTGTTTGTAAAAATCAGTAAGATGGCCATTAAGATCAATAAGTTGTAGTCATAATTACATTGAAAGATCTCCGAACCGTGGACAGTAGAGAGAGACGATTTTGGAATATACTTCCACGGTGCATCTGCCGTTGTACCCAAGTTAGTTTCAAAGCCTTATCGAAAAGTACGAAAGTATTTTGCTTCCAGATAAAATCGAACACTAATTTATTGACCTGTGTTGCAAAGTTTTTTGGAATCTCCATAACGCTGGAGATGAATACAAGTTTGGAGAGGGCTAACGTTTTAACAATATTTATTCTACCGTATATTAATAAGTCTCTTCGGGACCAGACACTTAAGGTTTTCTTTAGGGATCTAATTTTTCAAAGAAATTTTTCTTGTGAGACAATTCAATATTTTATGTAAAATGGACACCGAGCGCGCAAGCAGGATCATCGCTGATTTAGAGGTTAAAAATTGCTTCTTTCCTATGGCGCATGGAGCCAAGCCATGGCATTTCTGATTTTGACTGATTTACACGTATTTTTAGGCCAGAGCACTTTTCAAACAGTGAAAGTAAGGCAAACAAATTAGAAACTGACTGGACATCAGCAAGAAGGGCAATTGTGTCAGAAAAATTATTGCGTGAGCTTGACCTCTTCATTTCCCTGGATATATATGCCCCCGTACTTTGGGCAAGAAGCTCCATAGCAATAACAAAGAGTATGCCTGAAAGGGGACAACCTTGACGGACACCGCGTTCTAGGTAGAAGTGTTCAGAGGCAACGCCACTGTTGATGACGCAACTAAAAACGTCTTATAGAACAAGCTGATCCATTGTCGTTGATTTGTTCCAAAGTTGAAAGATTCAAGATATTTTTGGATGCAGCTGAGGTAACCTCGTTAGGTTCGCTTTTGATATTTTTTTTACACTCGTCCACAATGCTTTGGAACCATAGAAAATTCTTCTTAAAGGGCACTAGTCAGCCACACCGTTTTTGTTTGCATACTAGAGTTTGGCTATTATATTTTATTTTGAGAATATGGAAGCAAAGGAAATGTCTGTGAAACTACTAAAAATAAAAGGATATACCGGTACCTTTCGGAACACAACTTACAGTACAACAACAAGATTTTGCTTCATCATGCAATATCAATAATTTCGATGGCATCAAAAATTGGAAAAGCTTGACTAGGGTTGGAGTGGGGTTTAACTTAACATGACAGTTATTGAGCGTAATAACCTTCTACAGGGGCAATTTAAGTGTGTAGAAACCATTTTAACATTGTGTAACCAATATCAACTAAAGGCGACTTAAGGAGATCTACGACGACTTAAGGTGACTAAAGGTCCCAGAGTAGGCCTATGTGCCACTTCGCTGAGCGAGTTCTATTGACTGATAGTCATGCATATGAGTACTATCAGCCCATGTCTAGGAACTATCGGTCTGATCGTTGCTCCTTTGCTCAACTACCGATAGTTCCTCGACAGAAACGCTCTATTGTTGTAACAGTGCACGCGCGAGATTGTCCCACGTGAACAGTTTCCACCAATGGCGACACCAACAAATTTAGTGCTGAACCGAAAAAGACTGATCATTACGACATTTAACCTGGCAGGACACTTTTTGAACTTATAAAAACTCACAAAGTTTTTATATATTCATATATTCATGTGCAAGATCAGTTTTATTGTTGAAGATCAGTTTTAAACTAGCATTTAATCGACAAAAATGTTTCCTGGATATTCAAATAAAAATAGATTGAACATTTACGCCTTCAGCGTTGATTAGCCAATTTCAATTGAGTTTTATGCAATGTCTATTTCCTGTAGCGCTTGTGTGCCGAGATGGACCAGTACAAGGCGATCCTCAAGACATTTAAAGATTACCATGACGATATTTTAAAACAACGTACGAGAAACGCTGAGAAAGATAGAGAAGTCGAGAAACTAAGGGTAAGTTTTTTCACTTCCGAGATTCTCCCGAAATATTGCTTGATACCTAGCAGTTTTACATATTTAGCAGCTATCCAGATAGCAGGAAAAGGTGATAGGGTTTCCATATTTAGCCGGCGCCCGGCGTAAGTCACCGGCTACTTTAAGCATTTACGCCGGGTACTAGTTGTATTCCAAATTTTATTAATACGCAATTCTGTTTCACCAATGTAATCGCGATTTGATATTTTCGACGAAATAAGTAAACGATAACAGATAACCTCAACGTCCTTGTCGTGAGAGGTGGAAGCAGATAATACTGGCAAACAGAGCTCTGATGAAGCTGCATAGAATAATTCCCCGGTGCAGTGGATTTAACAGATTACGGAAACATTGATGAACTTCAACCAAACCACCGACCTGGGGAGGAGAGACTCGTCACAGAGACAGAATATGACGTAGCACAGGGCAAGCCTTAGGGATCCTGCACGGCCGACAAGTCTTGTCCCTCCAAATTCAGTATCCACCTTAGGTACGTGGAACGTGAGAACGGAGTGTGGACCTCCCATGTTATCTCACAGAGAACAAAATTTAGAATCTTTAACACCAATGTCAAAGCAGTCCTCCTCTTTGGCTCGTAGACATGGAAAAAATGTTTGACCTACAAGTTACAGACTTCCATCAACCAGTGCCTTAGACAAATTTTCATGAAAGATCAGATGGAAAGACTGAGTTAGGAATAAGACACTATTGGAAAAAAAAGGAGAAGAACCGACTGAGTTGCAGATCCCGTGGAGAAAGTGGCGTTGGATTGGCCAACCGGTAGAGGCCAACCGGTAGACAACATAACTCGGCAAGCACTACGATGGAATCCTTAGGGTAAGAGAAAGTGGTCGTCCGAAGAACTCCTGGCGAAGAGGTGTAGAGGCTGAAATGGGGATTAGAGCCACACTTGACCGACACTGGGAAGGCTACCCAGGACAGAAGCCGATGGAGAACTGAATTTGTAAATGGCCTGTGCTCAACTCGAGACTAAGGGCTTGAGTGAGTGGGTGAGATAAGAAAATAAAAATAAATAAGAAGTGCGGCTATTGCATGCACCTTTCGAACTTCGAAGCAAGAACTGTAATTTAAACGTGCATGTATCGGCAGCAGATACGTGCACAGTTTCCAAGATGAAGCGTAGGCAGCAAAGGATGCTGTTTTCTTTCCCTTGATAAGAAGCTATTATCGTGACGAGATAGTACTCCGGCTACTTTACAATCTTTTCCTGCTACTTTTTTTTCAATTTGAAACTGTAGACTGGGTAGGGGGAGAAGGAAGCTTATGAGTCCCCCGCCCCCACTTTGAACGTTGTTACCTTTAAAACCGTAGAAGAGACTTTTACTGGGCTATCTTCATTATCAATTTGCCCGGGGTCTTTTTCTGAATTTTACCTGACTTCCTGTTTTTAATCTTTCTTTTTTCATTCGTAGGAAAACAACCGATACATGGAGAAACAACAGCAAATTCAAGAACAAAAGGTTATTTAATTTATTTCACTGTTAATTACAGTGGCAAAATACTCTTTCAAAAAATTCGGCACAAAGTGAAATCCACTATTTGATCGATTTTATTCTTACCACAGCTTTATTCGAACGATATGAAGCAACTGAATTAAAAAAAAAAAAAAATAGTTTTTACCGACACCAATCTTAACAACATTCCATTCATATATTTTTCTAATATATTTGAGGAAGTTTCGCTTAAGCAGATTTTACCTCAGGAAATTATGCATTTACATTGTAGCCCCGGTTGAAAAACGTGACCATAATAACAAGGTGGCCGTATTGAGTGGGTAGTCGTAAGATGGGTGACCGCTTTATTTGTTAAGCTAATCGTTCAGTTCCAAAGCTTAAGTTTGGAAAGGTGTTCAATCTTCGATCGCACTGCGGGAACATTGGTTGCTTTCGAAAGTAGGTTAGTGTTTATATTATGAACGTTATAACTACAAAAGATTCCTGTATGATATTTAAAAAAAGTGTTCGTACGTAAACATTCCAAGTTTTACTTCAGTATAATGCCCATCAAGAAGCGAAGAATCAGTAAGTAATATTGATTTTCAAAATTTTACTTTTCAGTATGCAATCATCACGTTTTAAAAATGAATTATTTAAACCTATCAGTGAAAAGGAGTTGATTTAGAAAGCCTACGTTGTGTATATCTTAACTGAACGTGTTTTGTTTTCACTGTTCCTGATTAAATTTTACTTTACGTAAAATCACGTGAGACACTCAGCAGTCAATGGGATAAAAACACCGTATGTCAAACGAGCGTAATGGGGACTTTAAATAACAGTTCAAAGTGAGATTTTGTGTCAGTTTGAATAACAGGAAAATCTCGAATTTCTAGATTGCAAACCTACTCATGAAATAACGTTCTACCATAGAAATAATTGCCACAAAATTTCTGAAGTAACGACCCTCGTTATTCTCGAAAATTAGAAACCATTTCCTATTATCGGCTTTCATGTGACGTTGTCATATTCCATATTAAAAGAATATTACCTATCCTTCTCTAAAGTTTTAAGACCCTCTCTTAGAAATCTCTTTTTCAATTCGTTCTTATTGCCACGCAGCTCCATTGTTCCAGAGCTAGGGTCCTTTGTTTCTGTTGTCCGTTTATTGTCTTCTCGGCCAATCCTGCGAGTTGTTACGAGAGGTGCATGGCGCCTCACAACCCAACCGCGTTTTGCTGGTTGTAGCTGGAATATGTTTTTCGTTTCAACTTCCGAAGAACACTAAAATAGCGCCTCTATACAAAACTGCAAGCAACGCTGATCTTTTAGTTATCAGCCATCTATCATATCCCAGATTCTCAGTTGACTTAATTTATTGATTGGTTTTGATTTTTATTTTTTTGATGGCATGAAAGTTTAAAACCTCGGCAGCAATTGTTGATTTCGGTGGGTCACTACTTCTTTCGGGAAGCTGCTGCAAAACGCGTGAAAATCCCAAAAAATATATAATTATTATTTTTGCTGCATGTTTATATAAGCTTGTATCGAAATCGACAGATGACTGGACAAAACGTTTCCTAAACGTTTTTAAACGCTTAGGCAGTCGGTTACAGATTCCCATTGATAGTATTCAGATGTTTTCTCCATGCATTTTGACCATTTTTTTCTGTCCTCAGTTGAAGGATTTTGAAGCGAAGAAGAGAAAAGAGCTACATGAAAAAATTCAACACTTGAAAGAGAGCGAGGATATTCTTAAGAAGAAACTCCAGGACCTAAACAAAGCTGGAATGGAAAAGCGGATCGATAACTTGAGGTGTCAACTTCGTGAGGCGAGTAACGAAAAGCGCCAATGGGAAAGCGAGATAAGAGGTCTGAAGGATGAGGTTGCGCGGTTGGCCGAGCAATTGAGACTTGCACAGAGACCTTTCTGGAAACGGTGGCTAGGGATTGATAGTTAAAAACTAAAGATAAGCGTAACCTTTTTGGAATGACTGAACCCGTAAAATAGAGCCTCGTGTAAGTCATTTACCGATTTAATTCAAACTGTGGGCTGTGAGAATTTAGCTGTGAACAAAGTTAGTATCTTAGTATGTTAAAATCTTAAATTTCCAAAAAAAAAAACAATAGTTTAGAAAATAATAAGGTAGCTCTGAGCCTCACTGAAAGAACGTTACTAGCCTGAAAACGCAAAATAGCACATGCATTGCATGAGCAACATAATTATTCTGACGTCATACAAATTGATTTGCACGGAAGTAGAACAGCTCTTTCCATGAGTAGTCAGAAGGTAGCACTCCAGCTACTTTGGGGCTAAGGGCATTGCTCCTGTTGCTGACTAGGTAGCGTACTATAGTTCTCTGCATGTAAAAGCCGTCTTAGAATCAACACTTATTTGAAATTGCCTTTATTGTCAAGAAATGAGAAATTACAATGAATGGTGGAAACAGAAGTTTACAGGGTGTTTTTGTTCTTGTTTTTTATAGTGGAAATATAGGTTCGGTTCGATTTTTTTCTCGGACTCCTTACGTTTTTCAATTTATATCTAGATTGGTTTCTGTTTTAGTGTAATGTGATCCAGTCCGTTAGTATGAAAGTAAGATAGTGCGTGACATGTTTTCGGATCTCTCGAAGTGAGGCCGAAAATAACTCAACATCCAGCTCGAGTATTTTTTGATCGATTTTTACTTTTTAAAAGGTAAAATACGGTAGTTTTAATAAAAATAACTCTTTTTTACTCCAGGCTACTGAAGCAATAGATTGACTTAAAACCTAGGAGAAATTACAAATCAATAAGATGATGCGCAGTGCACATACCTCTATCTATTTTTTATCTCTATCTATATCTCTATGCAAGCAACGTGCGCATGAAACCAGAAATATATAATGAAACTCCAAAGAACTTTGGCAGCGAAATAAAGCAAAACGACTCAAATGACTCAGCCCGGGTTGCAAGACCCGCTAGCATTTCAGCCTGAGCAAATGGGCTAAAAGATCTGAAAAAAAATGTAATCAAAACGGCATTTCGGCCCAGGCTGAAAAGCGAGCTTGGACATGCGAGGTGAATTTGTTTTCTAGGAAACTAGATGGCTAATATTTCAGTCCGGGCTGAAATTCGCCATGTAATCGCAACAAAATTTCCGGGCCAGGCTGAAATGTCAGCATGGGCTGAAATTCACGGTGTCAGTCACGCCCTTTGTAGAAATGCCGAGTGGCATGTAGACGATTATGCATGTATGAAGCCTGTCTGCAAATAAAGCTCTACTTTGACTTTGATTTGCTATTGGATTTTGTAAGTGCCACTGCTTTTGGTCAGGGGTAGATGGCCCCGCTATTTTCCAAATGAGAGGTTTTTCCCAGTGCAGTTTTTATACTATGCTATGAACTCTGTTATGAGCAGTTTAAATGGCACTTTTATATTTAGCAAAAAAGTAGGGCATAGATGTCCTTACCCTGACCATTTCTCAAAATATCAATTGCATACATACTCTGAAGATTTTATCTCGTCAGGATATTTTATCACAGCAAACTGGACGGGCGAGAACTTCTTTGCCCTAAATGTTTTATATGTATAAAAATAAAGAGAAAAAAGATTTCTTTGCACTAAACGTCTTTTTAGTTTTTGGGAAAAAAGTATTTGGAAGAAATAGTAGAATTAAGTTTCACACACAATTAATTTTGTCCATAATGTTTACTCTATAAAATGTATCTTACATACAAGGATAAAAAAAGTTAAAAAAAGTCAAAAATTGGAAAATTAAAAAAGTTTAAACCAAAAGTTTAAACCAAACAATTTTTAACTTTTTTAACTTTTTTAGCCTTGTATATAAGATACAATTAATTTTGTTTTATACATTTTGTATCGTACAGTATAAACTTCTCATAAATTTTGTTAGGAGCCGATTTTGTATAATATGAATGGCTTCACTTAAATTGGTTTCCAGGAACAGGGCTACGTGTAGCGGTGTTGTGAAGTATGAACTGCTTGGATAATTTTATGATAACAGAAGACAACAAAATATACACCTATATATGTACATAACCTCATGTTGGTGTTGGTTGGGAATCATACCTCATTTTACTCATCCTATTACAGGTACAGAGAATTCAGAAAGTCTCAGTTCCCGCGGAACACCTGCTGTCTGCAGATGCAATAATAACTACCAGAAGCATGATGCATGAAGCATGAGGTGATATACTTCTGCAATCACTTATAACCGAGAGTGAGGTCGTTACGGGAAAATCTCAAACTGAGGCCTCGCCGTATTGACCGAGCGATAGCATATTTGTAATTAATGATTTCTCAGGCATTGTTTTCTCAAAGATAAGTTTCCCATACCATATGGAGGTTTTTCCTTTAAGAGCTCCCCACTCCTGATACTTTGGAATTACCGGCATTACCAGGTAAGATATCTCTAAAAGGAATATAACTTATCTCACTAAGTGTTTGTTCCATGAGTATGTGTGTGTGTGTGTGTATGGAACACAGAGACCATTGAAAAGTGCGATAAACACAAGCATGGGAGAAAATTCATCATGGATGCAGCTTCTGAGAGATCCCCAATACTAATGAAAACATACACTGTACATAAAAGTGTTTAGTTCTGTAAGAATGGATGTCATACTTCTGTCAATAGGTTATTACACAAGATTGAAACACATTCTTTGGTTTCTCTGTATTTACAGACAACGTGATGCGGTTACATTGTATTTGCTGGTATTTCTTAGTTCATTGAGCAAACTGACCTGCAAACCGATCCTGTATGTTGCAAAGTTGTCACAGCAACACTGTACACATACATTTACTAATAATCTCTGAGCTTTGGAATGATATTGTGGTTGGTTTTTAGTGTTTTTAAACTTATTTTATTTAAACTTATTTTGCCACCGTGATATGGAGAAGCATAAATATATTGACAGTCTTACCAATTGCAACTTCCAATAGTGTTATATTAATTATTTATGCAAATGTATTGTTATGAAATTTATATTTTAGTCTGTTATTGGTTATCGTATAAATTATATGATTAATGAGGAGGAGACTCTATATAAAAGTGAAGTTTGGTAGAGATTTAGGAACTGAGTATATTGTAACCACTGTATTTCAATTCTACCCCACAACAAAAAAAAAAACAGCAAACTTCTTTTGTGTGGGAGTCCCCATGTTAACTAAGAAAGGATGTATTGATTAATAACAATGTCTTGCCTTTCCGAATCATGATAAAAGGTACTAGGAGAAATAAGAAACTGCAAAATCTTCCAAAATTTGCCTCACATACATGTTACAGATTACTTCGATATTATCATCCCAAAAAATAGGTGAGGTGCTCCGCTTTTAGGCTAAATCTATTTATCACTCTACTATGTACCTAGAAGATCTTGCAAATGTTAGGAACATATCAACTTGAAAGTTGGTTTGTTTCTTCCACGGATGCTATCTGTTATCTGTTACAGATGCTTCTGCTGTTATAATTATATAATATTCCTTTTTTGCTCCCCTCTCTTTAATCGTTGAGACCTCCCCTATAGTTTACTATCCAAACATGAACAAACATTTTCATGGTTAGGCAAGAGTTTAGTTTTGTCATTACTGAAAGGGATTTCGAAAACATCTCTAGGAATCAACCATACATAAATTATTATTAAAATTATTAAATGATTAGCAAGCACGAGAAGCGTTTTCTTTTTTGCATACTTTATATAGTGTAAACTAGACGATATGAAAAGTCGGTCGTTTGGTAAACTGCGATCAAGAACACCTGATTGCAGGATAGTCGCGCATGTAGTTTTCTCATTATGGTGCTGCTTTCCACACGTGCATGGCGGTCTGACGCAGTCTTTGTATTATCTTTACTGCCATGTAGTGATTAACATTTTAGATTAGAGCAAAAAGACCGTGAATAAAGTGTTAATTCAATTATTAAATTCGATGCAATTATACATTTAAGTGAGTAAAGAATTGTCGATAGCAAGTGCGGAGTAGAGGATTTATTAATGGTAATTTAACTATGGGACAAACGAGTAAAAAAGGACTTTCATGGTAACTCTGCTTTTGAGGACTTGGCTTACGGACCAGTTCTTTTGCTAGGCACTGTTTAGCGTACATGTAGGAAACAACAGTGATCGAGCAGCTTCTTTACAATCTGGTATTGTTATAAAGAAATTAAAGCAATGGTAACCTTGTATGCAAACAGAGTATCTTTTTGATTTTGTATCTCTGGTATGCTTCTGCCACTGATCTGCTCGTCCACACCTAAAATATTCGTATCAAATGAGGCCCATAGTTTGTTATAAGCATCTCGTATCTAACGAGAAAGAGTGACGTAATTGTTTTGCTACCTTTTTTTAAAAAAAATGTCTTCTGGATAATAGCTGATAATTAGTGTACATTTCAGTTTGTTCTAGACGAAGTTAAAGCATGGAGAAGGGGGCCATTTGTCGTGCGTTGTTTACTGACTGTTTTTTGTTCAATAAAGCGGGCGAGGCAGAGTCCTAAATTCCCCTCATGTTGTGTATAGCCGGTTTTCCACATTCAGGAGATTGTCGCAAAAAGGTAACGGTTTACGGGAAGATACGAAAGAATATGAGCCTGGCGTTCCATTGCTCACATGGCTGTCACCAACGAGACTATAATATCATCGGAATAAATTGAGTTACAGTGCCACTAAAACGAAATTTTCGTATCTAAGATTTTTGCTTAATAATAAAAGTTGAACCTTACTTGGAAATACTGCCAACTTTTTTCTTTGAGTCCAAAATTTGCGGCCATTTTGGCGTGGCCAAACCAGCCTTGTGACGTCACTGATTGTATTACTCTCAACCCGCGCTGATAATTTAGAGTGATTATGTGTGAAGAGAGGTGATACTGAAATTAGTTCAAATCAGAAACCTTGGAACGGAGTCTAAACAAGTGACGTTCTTAAGGATTACTTAGAATTTGGCTACTGTTAAATGAAGCTCATGGAATCATGTAAATGCTAAAAGAACTCAGCAAACTATTGGCCGTGAAATTTTGGTTGATACACAAAAAAGGAGCGAAATTCCAGCTTTGTTACATTGATACGCGTGCGGATGTAATGCAAACCCTTCTGCAGTTTACTTTAAATTTTT
>OMLO01004427.1_pt1 | contig 11747 bp, 6 predicted proteins | sample 1674811 | NCBI WGS metagenome assembly OMLO01 (sample SAMN06265003, study PRJEB25207) | coral metagenome | isolation source: Coral host | place: Mexico:La Bocana,Puerto Morelos, Mexico | collected 2008-11-13 | reverse complement strand
TGGTGGTTGATGATAATAAATAAATTTTGCCTCAGATTCTATAGATTTTTTATAGCACTGTCATTGAGTTTTGACTCATCTGCAGCTTGGTCTTCGTGTAACAAACTTCTCACTTTACGGGAAAGCATTGTTAGTATCAACAACAGGCAAGCTCACCAGCCTGTTAAATCATACTCAGCTGTAACAGGTGTTATGGGTAAATGAATGATGGCCTCCACTTGGCACAGAAATATGCTGCAATATTTGTCTCGAATTTTCCAAGAGCGTAGCTCAAGTAAAACTGTAAGCTTTGAGGAACAGATAATGTCCAAGTTACGATAAATACCTGAAGATATCCCCAATCAACAGACACAGCCTTGGCTTGTAGCATCCTCCTTTGATGCTGGGCATGCATGTTATGGTCAATTGGCACCTGTCAAAACAAAGTATCCCCTGACCAGTGTCACATGATCATGTGGTGGGCTCAAGATCAGAGCTCGTTGAGGTCACATGTTTTTTGAAGTGGACCACTGACCAAGTGCAGGCTGATGTCTGATTACCTTGTTGTAAACAGGGCCAGGTTGTTTGGAAGCAGGTTGATGCTAACCCAAATTAAAAATCAACCGAATAATAAATTTTTCTTATGTACAAATGTTTTTCAATGGTTTATTTTTGTGTATTTTGAGATTATTCCCACTCAAAACAGAAGGCCAAACAATATACAGAAAACCTCATTGCCAAATTACAAAACTTAAATCAAAATTTTTCCTTATCCTGGGTTAGCTTAATCAGGTTTTGAAGGACACAGCCTAGGAGCTCTCCTTTAGGAATAGCTAATTCTATATGTTAAGTAGTATTTCACTATGTCTGCACTGCTCTTGGCTACTGGGTCAGCCGTTTCTCATATGAAAACATCAAACCTTGGCAAGGAGGTTCCTAGTAATTAGACTCAAAACGCTAGGGGTTTTTAACTGTGTGAAACATCAGTTATGATACACAGATTTTTTTGGGGAACTCTTTAATGTTTCGTTGTGATGACCTGGAGCTAAGATGGAAATACATGTAACAGCAGTAAGAGAAGAAAATTTTCAAAACTAAATGCACTTTGTATATTAAAATTACAAAACCATTTTATTAAGTGCATGACTTTTATACATGTAGTTGCAAATGAAAGGCATCAATATTCTCAAAAACTAAAGATCATGCACCAACTTTGAAGGCAATGAATCTTAAATCACTTCTCTATTAATTAGCAATATTACTAGCATCCACACAAACAATTATGCAATTTATTAACAAATCAATAAAAAGATAACCTAGAGGCTGTGTTTGGGAATACTTAAATCCCAAATTGTTTGATTTTTGCATCGTGGTCATAACCTGTGTTGTATCAGTATTTCCCAATACAGCCCTTGTGACAACAAAGGCACATATCTGAAACTACGTGTTCTGAAATACGGAAAGAAGTTGTATCTCTTCGAGACTGTAGGATTAATGTTGTAATAATATTGTTCAAGTTAACCGATAGCTATTAGCTGCCATCTTGTTGCATGGCCTAACCAAGTAGTCAAAAACACACTTCACACTGGCAGCCATCAAATGCAGGGGATTTATAATAGACACAAGATTCAAATAAAAGTCAGTATTCACAGCCTACCGCTGAGGTAATGTTACCCCTATGCTACATGTACATGTAGTAAGTTGCATGGGTAGCTTACAATAATATTCTTACAAGGACCAGCAATTCTTCATATACTTATTTAGTATGTTAAGGGCCATTTACACAGAAGAAAATGTTTAGCATGGTTGTGACTTAAAAGTATACGTACCAAACAAAAAAGGTTTGGCACAGATAAAATCCATTGAGTAAATCAGTTTTCTCATCCATGCCGAGCCAAAATTTCATCTATGCTCAGAAGCACTGAATGGGAAGTCCAAGCATCGAAGAAATCTAGGCTATGTCAAGCCACTTTTTTGGTGATACCAATTACCCAGTTACATGTTTATTAGAACTGTGCCAAAACATTTTTGTTCTGTAAATGGATGTTTAACCCTACCTTTGCTCAGTTTATTAGGTCAAGGTTAACACAAACCTTTAGCCTACTCAGGCAATCCAACAGAGTTCATTTTATAATGAAGCCAAGACCTTAAATTTCTAAAAACATTGATAATCTGCAAGATCACGGCTTTCACAAAATACACAAGCAGGGGAATTGGTAGTTAGGGGTAATCTTCACCTGGCTCTTTTTTCAATTTGTGAAAAATATTGATAGTGATATCAGAAAATTATAGAAAAGTTCTGGGGATTTTAGAAATCCCTTGCAACTAATTAATTTTCACATCACAAATTGAAGATTGTTTCAGTGATTTATCAAAGAGAAAGTTTCTAAGTGTATAAAACTACTTTTGGCGGTTCTTGAGAACACCAAAGAGTTCTTGCTGCAACTGTTTCTGTTTTCCTTGGTCAGCAAGGCTATTGACACTCCTGAAAAGTAAACAACCAAATTAAAAGATTATTGTTATGAAGAAATTTTTCAAAGAAATGTTCAAGGTAAAGACATCAACTCAGAAAAAATTTCTTTGAATATTTCCTTATAATTGCAGTTATGAAGACATGATAATTGAAGTTATATACAGAACTTAAGCAGCTGTGAAATTAAAGCCTGAAAAAAATTCTGGCCTGAATAGAATTTGAACCCATGACCTCTGCGACACCAGTACAGTGCTATACCCACTTAAGCTATCAAGTCAACTGGGAGCTGTTAGTTCGTAATACAACAAAAGATGGTGAAGAATGTAAATGAATATTTGAAAGATCATACGTGTATATTTTAACTGCAGGGAAAGATATGAAGACAGATGATTATCGCAGTTGTAATTAACTGTGAAATGAAAGCCTGAAAAAAATTCAGGAAAGAGTTTTTCACAACCATTCACTGGCCAGACACCATCCTTTCATCCCAAATTGCTAAAGAAAACATGCAGTACTCACCGCAAGGCATTAACTATATCCCTTGTTTTGCCAAAGTATATATCATTCAGAGTATTCCTCATCTTGTTTTCCATGTCCTTTAGAAAAGACAAACACAACAAGAAACAATCTGTGTAAATGACAACCTGATAGAAAAGTCAGCTGTAAGTACACAAAGACAAAGACGTTATCAATCTAACAGTACTTACCTCCACCATTCTACCAATGTTGGCAATATGAGGATTAGCATCATTTACGGAACTGTCCTGCTCAACCTGAAACACCAAACACATGTCACATTTAACTATCTTTTATTTTAGAAAGGTCATACAACTGGAATATGTGCGTATCAAGCCTAAACTGCTGCAGAATTACGTCATCAAGTACATCAGTTAGTTACAATTATCATCATAATTTTTCCAGCAAGTGCAAATGACAACCCTGTTGGTTAATTTGCTTTCCAAATATTTGGTCTCTTCCTGTCTTTTCCTTCAACAATGTTGTGCCCATTACAAATACCACCTTGGAAGTGTACAGCAAATGAGAAATTTTGCATCTTCAAGGCACAGGCTGCTCGTAGCAAAACCACTTTCCATTTTATTCAATAAAATTGAATGATACAGTGGTTGTAAGTTTTACACATAACTTTAATGTATCAATACCTGTCTTGTCAGGCTTCCTCCTAAATTCATTATGCCAGATCCGGCCCTGTTTGTCTATAAACACAAATAAGAGTACAAGGAAAATTTAGCAGAGATAGATGTTGCATGGGCATCCCAGGAACCAAGAGCTGGGTGAAGAGGGCAAACAAAACCCAGGGCATATTTATGCAGCAATGACTTGAAAATGCATGTGCACGATCATCACCCACTGGCTGACAGCAGATCTCACGGTTTAACAATGATCAATCAGTTATTGATAATGATAATCTAATGAAAAACAAACTGCACAAGAGTTAGTTCTGCCATACCTGAAGCCAAAGCATGGCAGTTGATGTGAGCTTATAGTGAGCTTGTCGGCCACTGCTCTTCTCCTAATACGACACAACAGAAACCAGTTTTAATATATACCCGCCTGAATTGAAGATGAAATCATCCCTGTTCATCTTAAACTAAAATGTAAGCATACCTGTGTTATCCAATTAAGTCATTATATTTATTATAAATATTATTTATATTATTATTCTTATTCTTCTTCTTATTATTATTATTATTATTATTATTATTACTAGTATTATTATTATTATTATTATTATTATTATTATTATTATTATTATAATATTTGTTACCTGAACCTCCACGACATGAATAGAGTCCCAGCAACCTCTGATCTTTGTAGAACCATCCCCAGCTAAAATTATGAAATAGTAAGACAATTTTTAATCAACAGAGGGCTGTCCTCTAGAAGAGCCCAAGGTTCCACAGGTAACTAACTTCTGCTTTTGAGCGACTGGAAAAACTTGGCTTTTGACATAAGTATACATTGTATGCGCAGGGAACCCAGGATTTCACAATTACAAATCTTTGGCGCCTTGTGGTTTTCTTAGACCACTGCCTTGAAACAGTATCATTGTTGTTCCCAAGATCTTACATACTTATGTTCAACTTTTGCCTGTCTGTATTCAAACTGCAAGCATATACATGTACAGCCTGCAAACGCTACTTATTAAAATAATGTCACATTTAATTTTCAATATGGGCTTACCATACATGTATATAGTATGCAACTCGGTATAATTTCCAACAATACCAGAATATAACTTCCAAACTAAGATGCATTTCAAACCTTTCTTGATCAAAATGACACCAGCAAATCCATGATCTAAATCCCAGAGATAAACTGATGATACTCCACCCTCATAATACCTTAGAGAGACATATCACATTTATTAGAAACATGTACTAACAAAACATGAGAAAACATGCAACAGAATTCTCATTAAAATCAACAAATTTCAGTTTAACTTATAGAGCTACAGAGTTGACTTACATTTCTCTGTACTGATCAAAAGCAGAGTTGGCCTCCATCTCAAGTTTTCTTAACCTATCAGAGGGCACTGCACCATCATCCAAAGGAGGGTCATAAGTATTACTCCAAGGAGATCTAACAGGACATGACAATAGGAGAACATTAACAGTAGTTTTTAATCATTTCTTCTCACACAGGTTAGTTTGAAGAATACTTCTAAAACTCCTACTTTAAAGAATACTTTTAGAACAACTTTGCCTTGATTATACACAATTTGGCACAATTTATGTACCTTTGTGTACCTACAAGTGTACCACAGGCTGATCAGTCTTAATAAGATAATTGGAATGTTCTCAATTTATAAAAGAAAACAGGCACCAATCTAGACGAAAAGAATTTACATTGACCAAAAAGAGTGCCTGTAACATATTGTCCAAGTTGTAACCAGGATCATCTTTGACAAATATCACATAATTTTGGTTCAACTAATTGCTGGTTTTCACCTATCATGGATTAAACCTAAAAATCGTAATCATTCGATAAATACATGTAAAGTCACGAATAAGGGAATATGATAGATGATAAATATATAAACAACTTTGCCAAGAATTAGGTCAATGCAGTAATCACATAATGCAAAAGCTTGGAAATTCAAACGTGCCCTATTACAAAACGAAGAACCCCATCTAGCTAAAACATTGTAAAACACCAAGTTCCTATAGGGTCTATAGTCTGATGAAACTAAAACCTCAGAAGGAAAGGCAATTTTAAATTTTGGAATATGGCTACCTCCCATGAAAACCAGCAATTGTCTCTGTTATTTCCATAACTTTCTTCAAAACAAATGAATTCATATTTGAAGGTGGTCCTTTTGTAGTGTCCCTACTTTTGAAATTTGCTACCAATAAACATAACTAACAACCAACACGTTCAAAAGTCTGTTACTTTCACAGAGGGGTTGTTACTTTTGGTACTATTTCAGTCGAGTTGCAAGACAATGACTCTATCAATACAGTAGCTAACTACACTGTGCATAGATTCCTTAACCATATATTAACATGTTAATACCTGTAGGAATCACCATCCCTATTGTAATCACAAAGAAGGTAATCTTTGCCTGTAGTTTTATCCCTAGCAATCTTAAGAGGTTGATCAACAGATGACAACAAGTCTTCACAAAGACTAGGAACCTGAAAACATCACAGAATGCAGTCAAATTTTAATGCAGTTATGAAAATAACATTACAAGTATGATAACAAATAGACTATAGTGGCTGTGCAATGTTTATCTACCTCTATCATACTTTCTATCTTTCCAAGATATCTACAAAGTGTTATAAGTTGCCCAGTAGGATGGTCTGAACTACAATCAAATTCTGGCAATGCTTGTAAAGATAATTATCATAAAAACTTAGACTAAAAGAAAGTGTCTGCATTAACAAGGTGCCATTATAAGCAGGATAATTGAAAGAAAGAGTCCATAATGTCAAATCTCACAAGAAAGTGCACTACACATGCCATCTTCATCAACATATTGGTCTCGTGATCATGAGCTTCCACAATGGGAACTTATTTATGGGTGGTTGGAACAGTGCCACAGCTGGATTTGTATTTAGTGTTCTTATCATTGTTACTCTGTAGACTATCAGAACCACTGAAAACTCATTTCCTCCTAGGGAAGTGTTAACCTAGAGTGAAAACTAGAGCACAGGGAACAGGGGGCAGAGAAGGGTAAATGAAACTTGAGAAGTCAAAGGTCACTGATTGCACAAAAATATTGTAGATGAATTCAGGATAGGCAAGACAGGAGGTAATCAAATACACTTGAAAAGCATGGCATAATATGTCAGGTTCTCAGCTGTGTTGAAATCTTTCTTAACCATGTTGTCTTGCCAATGCAACGTAAATTTATTTTTTACAGAAAACAAAATATTAGTCACTTACAATTAAGGAAACAAATTGATTTGTACATGTTACTTTGGTATCAATATATGAAATTATAATGGCGTCGTGTTACAACAGAAACTAAAATAAGCTCGGAACATTGACTCTAACAAGTAACTTACAAACCCATACATTCATTAGTCTTTGATAAATTCCATAACTAAGTACGCCTGAACAAACAAACTAGTATTTCCTCCACAAGATATCCCTGCAGAGAAGCGTCGAACTTACCAAATCAATTAGATCACTAAGATTCTTCTCTATTTGTTGAGGAGGCAGCCGTCGCATTAAATCTAAAGCACAGTCTAGTTGTCTTTCCGTCTGCAGTAACAAGGAACAGGAAAAAAATGTTTGTTTAAGCGTCTCTAATACCAGCTAGAGCAAGATTTGTACGACATGTTTCAATCGGTCAACAATCAAAATAATTTTTAAGTTGTGCATCAAGTGAAGTTTTTCCATCCTGAAAGCAGTCTTACAACAGAAGCTTCTGATTCGTTTGCTCCACTACTCAGAGGAAGGAATGATTTCCCAAGCAACATAAACGAGATGAGGCGGAGATCTTTCCAGATTTTTACAACAGAACGAACACGACAGTTTCGACTGCAGCAAAAAATGCTCTTTTCTTCCAACAAGAAGCGCATTTCAAATAAGACTTACCATTGTTCAGGTTAAGTGTATCAAAAGTCCTAAACACTTATTATATATAAAAGAGAAAACAACTTTCCAAGCGGCAAATAAACCCCTACAACCAGCCGGAAACACCGCTCTCTCCACAATATGGCCGCCGCTCCTACCACACCAGCCAAACAACCAATCATACGTCAGTTACCAAATATGGCTTATACCAACAAGAGTGAGAAAGCCACTTTCAGCCCTCTTTCAACGTTGATAGGACTTTATCTGCTGAAATCTTTCTGGCGGAGCTGGAAAATGTTCAAAGGTGTCTGAGAAATTGAATTTCACCTGGATTTTAAACTCCTTTATCTTGTTTTATATCTTTTTATCACGTAGCAACCGGCATGTGACCCTCCACACGCCGAACTCGTTAAAGGGCGAGCCTTTCTCGCTATTTTTTCTCAATCACTTTAGTTTGTTCTCAAATGGATTATTTTTATAGTGATTTCAAAAAAGAAGTCACTCACATCTACATAAAAGGGTCATCTCAATCGATCTCTCTCTATTCAAAATTTATACCAATTAATTATTTAGTTGCAAAATGAAAACTTGTCATCTGTAAGCCAGACATGACCGCATAATCGCTAATTAGGCACTAATTTGAAAGTCAAATTACCGTATAAGAGGTGATGTAATTCATTATTTTGGTTTATTATTCACAACACGTTGTTTGAAAATCATTCAAAATTTAAAACGTTTTTAAAACTCTACCGGAAGCTTAGAACTGGGACTGCAGTTAATGAATTTTCGATGGTCACTTGAGTTAAAACTCACTTGAGTTAAAACTCTGGTTTCAGATATTTTACAGGTATGTTTTCTCAATTGAGAAAGGCTATAATAATTGTTAGAGATCATGTTTACTGAGAATTATTCAGAACTTCACCTGTTGTATTCAACAAATATTTCTTCGAGCATATAAATTAAACCTTATGGGAATATAGCATCGGCGACTTGCAGAACAATTCGGAGGCTTGACCGTATCAAAATCCCACTAAAATTAATTCGTTTATTTCGAAATGCTTTGTCCATGATCTCTCAGTTTCCAGAAACCAAATTTATTCTGGAGTCATTCTTGGAGTGAAACTGAAAAATATAATTTTAAGCGACGAAACAGCCATTTTAAATACCGCGTGCTTCGACGATAAATAAAAACTGCAATTGTTCTTTAACAAAATTATTTGCACGGAATAAAAAAGGATCTAATGAAATTTGAAACTTTCTCCATCCCGGACGGAAGCGCGACGTTGCTCAGTTGATGCTGTAAAATCCCCAAATCAAAACGATATTTTTATGGCTGTCAACTATTCTCCAACTTGGCGCGAAAATTATTCAACCAGTGACTTCTCGCGCGTTGAGAACTTACAGATCTCAAATTGGTTTTTGAGATGATGATGCTCTTGCAAATATCCTTCAGTGTTTCTTTCGGTCTAAAACAGCGGTTTTACCCTGATTCTATTTTTTTATTGTCAGGAATTCCACCATGACTGAACTCAGCCTGAACTGTTTACACGGCGGTGTGACTTCAGCGGGAAAGAATGTTTACCCAGTATGCAACACGTGGGACGAGTCCACAAGCACTGCCGATGATATCATTGCTGAAAATTTCGAAGGTAAATCAGTTTTAAAGTAAATCAGCTCAGGTCGAAAATTCAGTCTTCTAGAGCCTTTTTTAAAAGGAGCGTCAAGAAAGATCGAAGACCGTGTGTTAAATAAAAATCTGCTCGTTGGAAAATAGTATCGGATCACCTCTCAAATTCGCCTTTGTGACTTCTGTATAAAACAAATTCTTTATATCGGACCCTCGGTCGGAACCCACCCCCTTCCAAAAATCATCCAAAAATCGAAATTAGCTTTTTCCACGATTTTTAAAAAAATATTCCCCATCTTCGAGGCGCTTGAATTTAGCATTACTTGATTTTATATATAGCAAACTTTTTCCCCTTCAGACTGAACGAGAAATCAGGGAATACTAATAGGTTATGATTATAAATTAATTTATTATTGTTATCGATTAGGGGCTGATTCATGTGTTCTGACTGGCTACCGTGAGGTGCAACCTGCTCAAGAAGGGTGTGGTACTGAACAAGTAGAATCCCTAGAGGAGGGGTGTAACGAAGAAGAAAACTTCCCAATCGTAAAAAATCACGAACTGAGCTTTCTGTATCCAGCCGTACGACGGTTTTCTGTCAACTTGCTTGCAATTTTTGAGGGGTAAGGAAAATTTTGCGTGTGCCTGCGGGCGTCGACCAAGTGAATACTCAATGTTTAAGGTGTTACGTTGTGTTAGAGTCCATGATGTGTAACCTGTTTAATTGAAACGTCACGTGATCGGGTGTAAATTCCAAGGAGATGTGTTGCAGGAAATGTAGCGACAGAGGACTTATTTTGTTCACAATTTACCGCAAAACGGTTTCCGCTGAGGAGTTTATGCACGATCCTTGATTATTTTCACTACTGTAATCTATGCCAGCCATGAATTCAGTCGAGATGGTTGCCGTAAAGGCGGCTTTTAACGGGTAAGTCAGCACCCTTACAAGTGTGGTGTATTTTCGTCGATTACAACGACGCCAAATTGCATACGTTTCATTTGTTTCATTTGTTGTCAGGCTTAATTTACATTCTCCATTATTTTTCAGCACTATCATGGTTTTGTCAATGGAGACTAGTATAACTCTGGAAAAATTTTGCCATGATATGCGAGGTATCTTCAAGTTTGGCGAAGGCGTCGAATTTACCATGAAATGGTTAGATGAAGAAGGTTCGTAACGATCCAAGTGTCTCTGGAAATTATATTTACATTTCCGTTTCTAAATAAAGATTTATTAATATGCCACCGATCGCATCAATTTAAATTTGCCATGCACGGCTTCGAATCATTTTATAAAAACATTTATATGGAATCGTGCTGAGTTTTCCAATTAATAGTTAACTCAGGTATCTTTGTAAATAAACATTTTCTCTTTCCGATCATTTCCGATCCATCCATGTGCGAGCTCTACCAGAAGCTTAATTTGTGTTTATGAGCCTAACAACAGGAAAAAGCGATATTTTTCACTGGAATTCAGTGATTGAGAAATTTTGCGCGCAATTTCAGTGTAATATGATGTAAAGAAAACATTCTCAATGAAAGCAGCTTTGCAAATTTGAAATTGATTGATAAATGACCATATTTCTCAACCCTCTCAACCGACATTGTAGTTAGCACTGTTAATTCATTTCGAAATTAGACAACAATACATAGGGAACTTTCAGAATACCTTGGATTTATTTTTTAATTAATCAAATTCTCATAACTACTATCAATCATAGACTTGCAGGTATGGAGAACAATATGAATAAGGAGATTTTGTATGTTGAAATCAGGATTTGTTGAATATGCATTATGTGGTATATTTGTCTGCATCACAATTTCACAATTACAATTCAATGTGCAAGATAAAATAATGTTCTTGGAAATATTGCATATTCAAACAGCTGCATCTGTGTGTTTGGAACGACTCCTAAATTATGTTGGACTAGATTTTTGCATTTTCATTTAAATATATCATTTCAAATATATCTTTCTGGACATTGCGGACAATGTTTTCAAGTGTATGTGCTTTAGGCAAGAATTCAGCCCTACACCAATCTCTAATTGCATTGCTGTGAATTTCACTATCTGACATGTGACATGTAGACCTTACTTTTTGCTTGTAAACACCTTGTAAACTAGCAAATAGTTAACTTATTAAATACTCAATTGCATTCTACGTTTTATTCCATGAAAATAGTCTCCTGGTAAACATGGGCATTTCCGGGCCTCTTAAAAATATAGTCAGCAATTATTTGGAGGAGAGCTTGCCCCCAAACTCCCCTTGCAGCTTGCACTTTCTGCATTCGATTAACTGTCTCTTAAGTATTTAATATGCAAAAAGGGCATGCTTTAGTATGCTCCTAAGGTGGTGATTATTTTCTATAATATCATTGCATGTACATGAAAAAACATTCAGTAAAAATGCCCAGAACATTAGTGGGATCCGGGCCTCAGTCCAGCAATAGGGACCTTAAGATACGAGGACGGGAAGACCAGGACGGCAACGGCAGTGGACGCGGGAAACTTTCGTGGGTCCCATCGTGTCGCCAAAAACAAAATACTTAAGATGTGCATTTTCGCAAAGGATGGCGACGCCAATAATTCGAACCTCGTACAAGCTTTTCACAGAAGCAATGA
>OMLO01004426.1_pt1 | contig 11749 bp, 8 predicted proteins | sample 1674811 | NCBI WGS metagenome assembly OMLO01 (sample SAMN06265003, study PRJEB25207) | coral metagenome | isolation source: Coral host | place: Mexico:La Bocana,Puerto Morelos, Mexico | collected 2008-11-13 | reverse complement strand
AAATCCTTTCATTTTTACGCCTAACGGCTAAATTTTTGGCCGTTTTACGGCTAACGGTTAACCCCATTGAGACCCTCTAAATTCAGCCTTTAAGAATAGACCTCAGAACGAGGCTTTGGGGAATAAGCCCCACAAACTACGTAGTGATTACCCAGAACCTGGTGCCGAGGTCTATTGTCTTAGGCTGAATTTTAATTTATCGAAATTGGTCTGTTTCACGTTCTTGAGTTGCAGAGGATGCTAAAGAAACGTGTAAAGATTTATAACGAACGTGCAAACCATTGTCTGTTCATCAAGCCTTTTGCCGCATAGCGGGGTTCTCGTTTCAGTTGCCGTCGTGGTTTCATAAGGCCCCTATTTTAACTACAAAGACGTCCAATGAAAGTCAAAAATCAACCTTGATGGAGGCTTGGCGTTAACAATAAAAATTCTCATTTTAAGGGAGTGTTGTTTCCTTGCAACCACGCCATCTGGAGTAAATGGGCACCCAGCATGGAACGAACTACTTTGGTTACCATTGCAGTTACAGGTATTCCTTTCTTAATATCTTCCTGGTCAATCACACGTTTAAGCAAACAAATCTTTCTGATTCTGGGATTGACTGGAAACTTGGTTTTAAAGATATGACGTAATCGTTGAATTGGTTTCTACTGACAAACTCGCCTTGCTTTATTTAGCCAGATCCCAAACGATATTATTCGCCTTGTAAAGGACTTAATTTCGTTTGGCCAGTTTCCCAATTTTTCTCAAAACGTTTCATAAATTAAAATATACTATACCATTCACTGTTGCAAAAACCTCTGTTAGAGTGTTGAATACAAGGGATCAAGCTCTGCTAGAGATATCTCAGGTCAGCTATTTACTGCTTGTATAAGGAAATCGTAAATGAATTAAGTGACGATTCTGAATATCAATGGAATTGGTTTTCAGGTTGCACAATTGGAAGTATTGTAACAATGCCAATTTCAGGCTTGCTGACAAAATATGACTTTGATGGAGGTTGGCCAGCGGTTTTCTATTCATTTGGTAAGAGTAATACCTTACAAAAAAACGTCTGTTTTCATGCTTTTAAGATTACTTCAACTTATTTTCGAGTTGCATTTTAGCAATCCATAGCAGAGGACTGCACGACGGTTTATGTTTCAACTTTCAACCTTACGCTTTGCCATCGTTTTTTTTAGTTCAAAAGCTCTATCGTTCGATTTTTAAGCCAAGTAGTCCTTTTATTTATCTCCCCTGTAGAATATTTCAAGGTGTTGTAGATGCTACTTGATGCTATAGCGCTAACTTAACATTTTGTTTCTGCACAGGTGTATTGGGCATCCTGTGGTATGTGGCGTGGTATGTATTGGCGTTTGAGTCACCATCTGTTCATCCAACTATAACAGAACATGAACGATCTTATATTGAGCTTAGTGCTATTAATATGGATGAGGTAAGGTTAGAAAGATACCCCAAAAAACACTTTTTTCTTCAAGGAATATATGTAGGACCTTCCAAGTCTGACAATTGGTGACAGATTAATACTAGTAAGCAATTCAGAAGTTTTCTTTACTTGTCAATTTAAGTTGATACCTACGTAGGTACCACTCAAATTCTCTTTGTAACTATGACGTAACAATACTGAGACCTTCCTAACGTTTGTAGCCAATTTGCTCAGTAGATTTACTTAAGTTGTATTATCCCCTTTTCACGGACAGACATTTAAAGCGATTTCAATTAATCTAGTCATACACACAGCTGGGTATAACGTAATTTAAAATACTACCATGCACTACTTTCTGTCAAACTGAAAAATTTCTTCAGATGTTGTAATTTTACCTTTATACAGTGGAACCTCGATTTAATGAAGGGCCAGGGGACTGGAAACATATATGGAGGTTCTTTTCTATATATTTTACTATCATTGGGGCCAGAAAAATCGTTCGTTATACCGACGACTTCGTTATATAGAGGTTCGATAAATCGAGGTTATACTGTATTGAAAAGTAAACATGTTTGTTGTTGTACTCCGCTGAGCAACTGCAAGCGGTCAGCATCTGTCGTGACTTTACGTGACTCAGAATATACGTTCTCCGCAGGTAACTAAAGGTGCAGTCCCATGGAGGTCCATCATCACGTCAGGACCTGTTTGGGGCATCATTGTGGCTGCATTTGCCTCCGACTGGGGCTTATACGTGCTCCTTATTTGTGTTCCATTATTTTTAATGGACATTCTACACTACGAAGTTGCAGCGGTGGGCAGATTAGCAGTGCTTTGTAGCTAAAATTTTCCTTGCTGTGTTCTCAATATACAAACGTTTATCGATGAAGGTTGCAACTTTTCAAAATTGTAATTAAGGACGACATATGAATTTGTGATCCTCTGTGGTTAAGGCATAAGTTAGTGGTCAAAAAGTAATCCGGGCACCAACGGGCAACATTTGCAACTTGGTCGGAGAAAATTTGCCCGAGTTAACTGTGTGGCCTTATTAAAGTGGTTCTTTTTGAAATAAGAAAATGACTGTTCAGGCCTGAATTAAGAGGCCGTAAAAAAGGATGTTACCGAATTAAGCCGACCACTGTATATCTAAAGCAAATTGATATTGTCTAGCAAGTTGGAAAGTAACAGTGGGGATAAAGCCTTTTTACGTTTCTTTCCAGATGGGATTCGCAGCGGCTGCACCGTTTGTCTTTAAATCTCTGTCCTGTCCCATTGCGGGTGTCACCGCTGATCTTCTTAGGCGAAATATTCTTTCTACTAAAACAGTGAGACGAGTGTACTACACAGCAGGTAAAACTAAGTTCTCCAAAGTTATCTTCGAGGTAAATGCGCTGTATAAATGCTAAAAGGTGTGCAATTTTTTCAACACAATGATACAACCTTGTTGGACTCGCCTTTAAAACCACTTACTTAATATCATGTTATCGATGGTTCTCTGCTCGTTCGCAATTGGCTCGCCCGATCTCCGCTAGTATGAGTGTCTTTATATTTGGGCACGTTCTGTTATTTCCAACAAAGCTTCGTTTCCTGTTCAGTCATCTACAGAACGACCCCTCGATCAGTCCTGGTATGATGATATGGCTTAAGGGCTCTCTACCCTTGAAAAAAACCTAGAATACAATCCTTAGTGACATAGTATGGTCGAGCATTATGCCATATTTTGGACTGCCAAGAACAAATCCGGGACTGCTTGCTAAAGAGACCGGCAGCACTTCCCACTGATATGAAACATCACATTACGCACAAATAAATATCAACGTCCGTAGTTTATCCCCAGGGTGTTAACAATGCAAAATAAATAACTCGCCCCTTACATTGTGTCATCCAGTACCATTCTGCAAAAAGAGGACTATTCAACTTTCCGTATCGTTTAACATTACAATTAATTTTTTTTTCTTTCCTGTAGGCGCATTAACTGCCGGCCTGTTTATTTTAATGGCAGGATATTTCAAAAACCCTGATGCTATAATTTCTTGTATGTGCGTGGCGGGGGCAGCCGCTGGCACGGTATATGCAGGCTTCCAAGTTAACATGCTGGATATCGCGCCCCGGAACGCCTCTGTTGTCATGGGGCTTGTTAACGCTGCCAGCAATACAGCAGGGTTTCTTAGCCCTATGTTAGTTGGATTTATAACTCATCGAAAGGTACCATTTTCCATTTTTCTTTTTGTAGAACCTGATTCCATCTATCAAATCAGATTTAAATTCGTGTTAGGTCATAAAGGAGCTCAAAATTTTACCCCTTGATTTTTTTATTTTTTAGGTGTATCACATAGAATTCCATGAAGGAATAAAAACGCCGTTTATCGTTTGCAAATATCTGCATTAGTTCCGGAGATATTTTCGTTTGAAAAATACGTAAAATATGCAAATGAGATGACTGATGACGTCATATACTCAACCCAATATTATATAAAGTATATTAATAGAGCTATCTTGGCCAATTTACATCACAGACCATTGAAACTTGGTAGGCTAATAGTTCTAAAGGAAACACACCAACGACCATGAAAATTATGTTCCCATGGCAACTCACTCTTTTCCAGTCCCCACCTACTTTATTTCAATCTGTCGGCGATTATCAGTACAAAAAACGTGGAATGGTGCCACAAACTCGAGCTAACATATTCATATGCTTGCTGGATCATACATACGAGGCGCCATTAGCAAATATCAAAATGGAACGACAGAGGTGGCCAGAAAAGCCTTTAATATTGGGGAGATCTGGAACCCAGTATGTTGCCATGGTAACAAAACTGTTGGGTTCGTATTGTGGAACACATTTAGTAGAATCTTAATGCAAAGAATCAAACATTTCTGATACAAACTGTCTGAGATATCTTTCTTGATCATATTTGATCAAAATTTGGTTGAGTGTATGACGTCATCAATTTGCTAATTTGCATATTTCAAAAACTTAAATATCTCTGGAACGAAAAGAGATATTTCAAAATAGTAAACAGCATTTTTCTTTTCATACAGAATACTATTTTATGATTTAAAATGGCTTTGATCGGGAAGATGCGATTTTCGTCATAGTACCACTTAAGCATTTTGAGTTATTTTGACTACTTGAAAATTATATCTAAATTGAAGGAAACCTGAAAATAGTAGGTTCCTAAGATATTGAAAAAAAAAACCATAAAGACACAAGGATGGTTCAGGGTGGAGAAGATTAGCGAGGGCAGAGTCATGAAATTTTCAAATATATGCCTGGACAAATATTTATCCCTTCTAAAACTGAAATATTCAAAATTTCGTGCAGCAAGATAACGAACGTCGCCTTCTTCTACAATGGACCACCGCTTGGCCTGTAAAATATGCGATGTAATAGATTCCATCTTACAAAGGATGCTTAAATAAATCGGTAAGTTTTGAAACAGCTGGAAAACTAAATAATACAGCACGAAAATTGTGTTGGCCATCCAAGTTCCTCATATTTTAGCTCAGCTGCGCGAATTTGGAAACATCAAAAGCAAACATTTTTTTTTAACAAATGGGAGTTGGAGCATATCCGAGTTTAAACAAAACATTGCTTTTCTTTTCTTTCTTTTCAGACTGAGGGGGAATGGCGCACGGTTTTTTGGATAACATTTTCACTCTATCTTATTGGTTCCGTTGTATTTAACATACTGATGAAAGCAGACAGACAAAAGTGGGACATAGTTGAGGGCGTTTCCAGAGAACCTACAGAGGGAATCGTAACGCCCAGATAGCATGTGTTTGTTAAAGTAATTTTATATTGTACATGTAGGACATATTCATAGCTATACGCTAATGGTCGTCGTAGAAAACATGAAATGCCATGGGAAATAGCCTAAGCAGGCCAATTCTGGATTACCTTCTGTCTCCTTCTCAAAGTAAGCCTTGGTGTCATCCTTTCATATGAAAATGAGATTTCGTTCACATGTTAATCAAACTCATTTTCATATGAATGGTTGTGCACCATGCCTCGCTTTGAAAAGATGCTTAAGGTAACTCGAAAATGGGCTACTAGGCTTTTGAATTACATTGAACTTTGATAATTTTTTTTGTTTAATTTAACTAATAAATATATATATATATATTTTTAAAATTCATGTAGTATTTATTTTTTGTGTCACTGTATTGGTGTAAGTTTTCGATTTGTTGTCACTGGGCCTCTAAGGAATTACATCTCACATAGAAAATGATAACAGGAGAGAGATGTTTTCGTAATTGATTCGAAAACATTTGGCAATAGAGAATATTTTATACTTGACGTATCGTTTATATACCGGCAGCAAAAAAAGATAGAGTCAATCCTGAGTTTTTTCGACCCATTTAAGGAGAATACCGGAAAAAAGATGACTATCTTAAACTCTTTAGCCACGATGTAAAAGACATGCTGCTTCCAAGTTCGATATTTAAATCTTGTGTCATTAACGGGAAATCGTGTGCCCCCAAGAACTTCACATCTTTTGCTAACTTCGGTTTTGGGCAATGTCACACCTTAAACAGCGGACAAAATGGCCATCCCTTGATTGATGCCACACTGGCCGGTGGACTCGTCTGCTTGAAACATTTACTAAATATATATTGTGTTGCTGGTGCCTCAAATCAGCAACGTTGCCAAAACACAACATTCACGCCGGGTATACGACTTCAAGGATCCGATATAAAAATACGCTTCGCTATGTTCGGCACATTTTGAAGAGTCGTCCTATGAGCGAAGCTTGTCCATTTTGAGTAGCCTGGGGGACTAGCGGATAAAAATGAAATCATGTTTAAAAAAGGATGCGATACGAACGAGGGACACTGTTCGAACGAACCATCGAATGCGATTTTCGCTGATGCATTGTGACCCCTCTGCAGCAACGAAACTCGCGCGAACCAACTAAATTCTCGTCCGAGCACTGTTCACATTGGGACGACATCAAAAGATGAAAAAGTGAGTATACAACTAAAAAAGAATCGGAAGGAATGTCGCAAGATCTTTATTGTCGAACGTCTAAAAGTAAGCGGGACTTGTTTAAAAGCTTGTGATATCAACAAAGTATTGTGTGATGTGTCATCTGGTGAGACAGGTTTGCCTTTGCGATTTCAAATGTATAAAGCCGGGTATCAAAGCATAAAAGTCTAAAATATAACTACTATTTGTCAACCCTTTCATATCTCGCCTCCAGAGTTGAGCACTGCTGTAAGCCCGTCTTCGTCAGATTCCCCTTCCTCGATATCATTTGCATCTCCGTGTTTTGTCGCTAGCGTCAACTTCGGCCAATGGTTCGTCTTGGTAAGGCGTAAGTTGGCTGTATATTATCTCGACATCTTCATCTTCAGTTTCTCCTTCCTCGGTGTTGTTGGATCTTTCTGATAAATCGCTCATATTTCTGAGTCGCTTTACATTTTTCTCACGTAAACACTCCTCGCCGACAAGAAACTCTGGTTATGCAAACAAAAGTGACGTCACGGCGTGGTATTTTTGGATTAACTCGACCCATTCCCCTGACCATTTTTGGGAGGCAAAATGCTCAACTTTGAAGGCTTGTAAAATCGTTCTTATTTATTCCAGACGTCTCAAACTTTGGAAACGCGTATTTGACAACTAAGGTAAATTTAATACTCATAGACACTTTAATTCTCTTGATTGCGATAACAAGTAGCGAGTTAGTGGGTGATCAGCCGATTATGCAGGATAAAGCGGCACAACAAGTAACACGCGATAAGTGCAAAACGTTGGTCAGTGATGGTTTATTTCAGTTCTGTCTCTTTCTGTCACGCTACTTAATGTTTTTGATAAAGAGTAGCGTTAAGTTACAGAGAGGGGACCAGAAGATTACACGTTAGCGGAAGACCATTTGACTTTTGAGAGGAGAATGTGTGATTTCGAAAAAAATAGAATATCCTGCAAGCATAACTCTACCAAGAAATGTCGTGCACACAACCACTTACGCAAAAAAAAACCCGCACGTTGACACGGTAAAAGTTTAAATTGCAAACCACGTTTCAAGAAAAAAATCCTAGTTATTTTTTCCTTTTTGTTTTGTTTCTATCTTATGAATTCACGGGCAAGAACGTGTTTCGCTTTTTAACGTGCATTTTTACTGACTTAATATGAATATCCCATAGCTTAGTTGAGGGACGGGTGGGTGTCAGTGGCTGGGTGTGAAAGGGGCAAGTTAAAATATTACATAATGCCAGGGGGGCTTCTGATAATATACATTACATCTCAAAATGTTATCAATTAGGTTGCAAAAAAACCTGAATTTAACCTGTTTGTTTTCGTTACTGGTCGAGAAAGCAAGGAACGACTAACTAAACCACTGGGAGAATGATCCCAAAGCAACTCTTGCATTGATTATTTTACAGGATCAATTCCTTCTCAGTCTGAACAAGGTTTGTGACATTTTCGCGTGATCAGCCCACTTATATACCAATAAGGGACCATGATCTTGAAGGATCCCACTAGTTAAATTAATATTGTTTTGGTTATTCCAGGATAGCTCTGTTGCTGTTTCGAGTGATCCTTTCTGTCAAGAGCTCGCCCAAAGGTAGTCAACGACGTGCCTTTCACATTCCACTCAAGTCTCCGCTGTTCGTTACAGTCCTGCTTATTTTCAACCACACACACAAACTAATCACATGTACTTTGTCATTGTTTCTTAGTCTGTTTTACTTCTCTCTCTTGAAAGTTCATACAACGCGAGACCCACGACCACTTGAAGTTCAGCTTTCCTACAAGAATTTTGATTTATCTTCCAATCGAACACAGCGAGAATAGAGAGAAACAGGTAGGTCAGCTTTGGAGTACTATTACAGTACAAATGGTAAAGCATACAAAGCGTACTACTAAACTGTTCACCCATTTTGGTCATACACCTTTAAAAATGCGCTGATCAGCTCGAAATTTCAATGCTTGATTTCATTCATTCACATTCCTCCCCTTTAACTTGAATCAACTGAGAACTGATGTACGGCATTCTATTTACCGAACTTATTCTTTTTATTTACGTTTCTCAACGCGTTAACATCGATTAATAAATGTGTTCCTACCTTCCAACGGATAAAAAAAATGTCGTCATTCATATAACTAGTATTGCTGATCTAAGTTACTGACTCCTGCCAATTATGCAGTCAATTTTTTATGTTTCAGTCCTGTTACTGAAAATGAATTTCGTGGATATGTAGATCCGCAGAAAATTTAGTGGTGAACAAAAAGGACACCTGTTTATGTCTCGAAACTATCGGTTTGATAGTTGTCCCTTAGAAATTTGATGTTCTTAAAATTAGCATATTCTCAGGCAAATATTTTTTTGCTTTAACAACATCAAATTTCCGCGGAGCAAGTATTAGCCGATAGTTTATCTATTGTTTAAATAGTTCCTCGATAGAAACACTTTATAGGCCACAAAGTAATTTAAACCACGGTCAAACCGTTTCATACTTTATTATAACGCCTGTCACGGTCCTTAGTCTTCGCGTCTGGATCGTGCACGGGGCGATTCGAGATTAACAATGCATATTTTATTTATTCCTTGCTCTCCTTGTTTTCCGCTATTTTTAACCGACAAAATGCAATGGAATCACAAACCAAACCCTAATCTGTTATCGTGATCAATTGCGCTCAGCTTATGTAATTTTATGCATCAATTAATTATTTATTCTTGATATACTCCGAATATCAAAGCGACGGCAAATAGCGAGCTGTTTGTAAAACTACATTCTGCAAAGTTATCGGCTTTCTCGTCCCAGCAACACATGCTTCCGATCCGAATCGCCTGCCCCATCTTAGGACCAATATGTGTAACGCACACGATCTTGTATCGATCGAAGCCGAGCAATTTCACCTGGGACTTGACTGCGTCGGAGATTTGCAAAGTTAGATCTCGGCACATCTTCGGCTCGTAGCTTACATCGGCGAGTTTGCTGACCAAGATTTCTTCGGCGATTCTTTTGACAGCAGCTATGAAGAATGCAATAGTGTCATAGAAGAAAGTTGGATTAATTTTCTTGAAGAGAAACCAATCAAAGAGACTGCTTTTTCTAGGCGTTTCATTTTTCGGTTCCATTCCGTAGTAAAAAAAAAAAATTATTAAGAGTTTCGTAAAACTTAACGATCCTTGTTGGTGATTATTCTCATCACCTCTCTGCTAGACATTGTATTGAAGATACAAAGAGAAATGAAATGTTCATCTCGAAAGGACCACTTACAGGTGCATATGGAGTCGTATAAACAGCGAAGCGCTCAATTATAACTCCGGCCTCATCTTAATAAATCTGCTTCTAGGAAGCGCAATATTTTCAATTGTTCAGCCTGGCTGAAGCCACGTAATCATTACCATTTGCGGCATCACTTTGAAAAGAAGTACTCGACTTATAAATAGCAAATCACGGAAGCGTTATTCTGTGGCAAAACTAATATCGCACTCTGAGCCTCACTCTCTCGGTAGTGACTTGGCACAAACAGGTTTAGAAAACAAACAATCTGCGTTTATATTTAAATAAGAATCTTTGATACGTATACGATTTATTTATAAGAGAACTTAATGAATAACTTACCGGTTGAGAATTTTTTCATCGGATCTGGCCCGACACGGTACGTGTTCTCTAAAGCAATCTTGTCGACTTGACCAACTTGTTCCGAGTCCTCTAAGAATTCATCTTGTCGAATCGAACTTCCGCTCTTAAGTCTAACACTAACGCCGTCATAAGCTTGTTGGTGTTTTAGAGGAGCTTGTGGCGGCTTCTTGACGAAAAAGCTTCGAGTGGAAGCGAGGGGAAGTTTACTTTTCCTTGGTAAGCCTTGTAGCGCGTCCGCCATATTGGACTCTTCTAGTGAATTCATGACGACAAAATTCTTTTAGGAGCTTTTAGCCTTGTCAAGAATGGTAATATTTCGTTATTAAAATAATTGTCGGAATACTTTGCCTCCGTTTTCCCGTGATAACAATGTGAATTTGATGACAACAAAAGCCAATATAATGCGAAAAGACCTTTGGTTTTGCCCCATTCAATACTTAATGATCCATAAAGACCATAAAATCGTGGTCTGTATGTTTCTTTTGTAAAAAGCTGTCAAAAGTGATAATCACTGTTTTTAAATGCCTCTAGGGAATTTAACTATTACTCCTCAATCTCGCTGACAAAACAGAGCCATTGATGAAAACAAAGACTAAGCCGATTAAATAAAAACAAGAAACAGAGCAGAACAGTGGAAAAATAACTTCAAGAAAAGCAAAGATAATAACAAGACGAACACTACAATTTAAAAACAACGACAAGGAATCTTAAAACAGTTAAAAGGGATTGTTTAGGGAGTCACAAACTTATAGAAAAGACTTTTGTTTTAAATGCAACGCTATAGAGCAGTCTTTCTTCAGATCAATTGCATCCGCATATTTGCTGGAACAAATATCTGAAAACAGTTCATCCATACTGGAAAATAATTGAATGTTGTACTTTCTTTTGAGAATATACCTACTATATTTTGTACAGATTCAACGGAATCAATCCATCTCGACAATCCAACTCTCTCCCAGACAATCGAAGACAATCGAAGCTCTTGGTTTATCTATGGAGCGGTTTTCAACTGAGTGTCGTAAAATCAAAGCAAAGATAATCACTTTGGCTAATTACAAAGGACACAAATAATCCAGGACACCAATCAAATTTGAAGTAAATGCATGATGCTGACGCAAAGCATGTGACGATTGATTTCTGCTTTACTTCTGATTGGTTGGGAGATTGGCACGATTTTGTAGCGAATGGTTAATTGTTTAGGACTCGGTTTCTCAGAGGAGAAAAAAAAGAAATATGGAGCTAGAAGGTAAGAAAATGGCTAATAGTTATATGCCAATCCATTGCGCGTAATGTAGAAGATGGTGGACAAACGCGGTTGAATTATTCTTTGTGCAAGTCTATAGCAATTTGTGGCGTCGAATTTCTGTTTAGTTCGCGATGTACCGCACAAAAACGTACTTAACTAGCGTAGTCTTTGAAAAACGAAACGAGAAATAATGCTCACAACAACAAAAGACACCTTAATTAATTTATAATAGCAGGTTTAATCTGTACAGAAGACTGTCTTATACATCTTACGGCGGGTACTGCCTTAATCAATAATAAAACCTCTGATGTCAACATAAAAATTCTCCAAACGTATCTCGACACACTTCTTCTAGTACTAAAAAGGACAGTTTCATCAACTAGTATAAACCTAATACACACGGGCAAGCTCATTTTTGGGTTGTATCCGATGAGTTAAGTAGAATTAATGAAATATTTCGACTTGAGCGAAATAGCTGAGAA
>OMLO01004425.1_pt1 | contig 11752 bp, 12 predicted proteins | sample 1674811 | NCBI WGS metagenome assembly OMLO01 (sample SAMN06265003, study PRJEB25207) | coral metagenome | isolation source: Coral host | place: Mexico:La Bocana,Puerto Morelos, Mexico | collected 2008-11-13 | reverse complement strand
ATTTCAGGTCTCGCTGGATTCATTATTTTTTCCAAAATGCAGGCTTTTGGCATCATCCGGAGCAGAATGTCTTCCTGGTGTTCATTCAGATGTACGTGCCTAGATGAGTTGGAGTCTAAGTCAGGTGTTTTGTATCTTGTCACGTGCGTCCGAGCCATGGCAGAGAAGCGTCCTTTGCCTTTGTCAGGCAGGTCGATGTTGTTCCTTACATGTGTTCACATGCTTTTACGATGGATGTTGTAGAGGCGTTGGTAGAAAGATTGGCACATAGTCGTGATCGATTGAAAAGAATCTGCATCGTGTGTGTTCTTTGCGCTGAATTCCGTGCTGTGATGGAGGTATTGATGAGCCTAGGGAGGAGCGATATGTCAAATATCTTCGAGCGCTCCTTCCGAGGCATTTGCTTCAGGAGGCGTTGCTTCGGGGACCTCGAGAAATGCATGTCACTACCTTGCAAGGTGAGCCACTCACTTTTAAAGTCTTTCCAACAGATACTCTTAAAGACTTGAAGGCGATGCTAGTTGCACACAAGCATCCTGAGGATCTAACTGAGCGCAAGCTCTGCTGTGTAAAGGTTTTGGCGGGCGGATTGTTAGTGGATGATGATCAGACACTGGAATCCGCTGGCCTTATGTGTGCTGGATGTGACGTGATGGTTATGTACACCAGAAGAGAGGTTGAAGCGGCAACACGAGACGACATCCATGAAGAGGACTTTCTTCATGTTACCATTCCGTCCCATATTACGGAAATTGAACACCTTGCCTTCGAGATCTGCCAAAACGTGCTTACGGTGACAATCCCAGAGTCTGTGACTATTATCCACCAAGACGCATTTGTACAATGCGAGAACTTGGCGCGTGTCAGTCTGCCTGAGTCCTTGACAATCATTGGACCAGCCGCCTTTTGCGGTTGCAGGTTGGAAAGCGTGACCGTGCCTGAGTCTGTAGAATTCATTGGTGACATGGCGTTCCTCAAGTGCGTTTCGTTGCGGAACATTGCACTTCGTGGGTCGTTGACTCTGATTTCAAACCGGACGTTCGAAGAGTGTGAGAGCTTGACAAGCATCACTATACCTGCCTCGGTAAGTTTTATTGGAGCAGCTGCCTTCAGGGAATGCACGTCGTTGGAGAACATCTCAATCTGTGGACCGTTGACTCGCATTTCAAGAGCTACCTTCCACGGATGTGAGTCTCTCACACACATGGCTATACCTGCCTCGGTGACGGTCATTGGACAGGGTGCCTTTCAAGGGTGCCTCTCTTTGGAAAGGGTCATTATTCCAGAATGTGTGACAGTGATTGGGAACGATGCCTTCAGAAATTGCGAAAGTTTGTCTGAGATTACCATCCCTTGGAGGGTGCTATATAACCATTGGAGTCGGTGCCTTTCTTGGTTGCAGGTCTTTGAGAAGCATCTATATGCATACATCTTTGGGGTACGATGCGGAAGAAGCTTTCGATGATGATGTTTTGGATTTCATAACCTTATTTGGGGATAACAGTTCTTGTCCAAGCCAGACGCCTTTCTTTGAATGGGCGCGACAAAACATTTATAAAGCACCTCCAGTGTGGTAATAAACTTTGCGTCTTGCTTACGTCCAGCACCTGGCGACCTTTTGTTCGTCCGTTGCGTCATCAGTGAAAAAGTTTGGCAGGGTGCGTGGCTTCAAATAATCACATTGTCTTGATTGAGTGTGTGTGTGTGTGTTCTGTGTATGTTTGTTTGTGTCTATGTGTGTGTTTGTGTATTTTTGTGTGTGTGTGAGTGTGTTGGTGTGTTGGTGCGTTGCCGACAAGCAAATAATCACATTGTCTTGATTGAGTGTGTGTGTGTGTGTTCTGTGTATGTTTGTGTGTGTCTATGTGTGTGTTTGTGTGTGTGTGTTAGTGTGTTGGTGTGTTACCAAGAAGTTTTGAAAAGAGTGTTGACAACACTGGTGTAAAAAGATGTCTGGTGTAAAAATTCTCCTTACACTGCTCATATCCACGCTCACATCAAACAATTCCTTTATTCAACTGTCTTTATTCAACTGTCTTCAATGCTTTCGGGATATCCGGCGTCTAGTTTCACTTGAGGATTCGCTGCCATGATGACAGCTGGTTGGGTCATCAGCCTTGGAAGCAGCGGTCGTGGGGTCATGATGGTGCGTGGCTCGTCTGACGTGTTAGCTGGCAGGTGACTGGCGCCATCATGAGCAGGGAATTCTTGCAAAATGCGCTGTCGATACAAGTGATGTCAGACTTCCATTTAGGGGGCGGCGCGGCAACGCCTAAAGCATTGACATATGATGTTCAACACACAGGTCACACTTCATTTTGGGGGCGCTACAACACGCCTGAAACATTGAAATATGACGTTCAAAATGTAAAACAAAACGTTCATGTTAACGCTTCCATTGCTGGCGCCTGTTGCACTTCCATTTCGGGGGCGCTACAACTACACTTTGGACATGTGGCATTCAACAGGTAAACCCAGACGATGCATTTTAACGCTTCCATTGCAAACATGGGTCACATTTCTATTTTGGCGGTGCTACGGCAACGCATAAAACATAGACGTATGCGTTCCAGATCTAATTCCAGACGATGCTCTTTAACACTTCCATTGCAGACACGTGTCGCACTTCAATTTTGGGGGCGCTGCGGCAACGCCTGAAGCATTGAGCATGACGTATGTTGTTCTAGGTAGAATTCGAAATGGTGCACTTTAACACTTCTATTGCAGACGCTTTCATAGAATCTATGTCTCACCTCCACATACTACCACACGTTTGGCGGGGTAGCACAGACGTACGACATGAAAAAAAATTGCTGCGGCTCAAAGGCCAAATGAGATGTATCTTTTTGCTGCAACGCTTTTGTTCACCCGTCATCAAGTTTCTAGTTCTTGGCTTTCCATGTAGTAAAATCCGTGCGCAGGATGTCTGTGCATTTGACAGTGGCAGAAGACGTTTTTTTTGAAGAAGTCTTTTTCGAGAGCAGTCTTCTCTGTACTGGGTGGTCCAAGCATTGTGTTGGCAGCCATTGTTTTGGTAGAAGTATTTTTTTGGCGGATGTTTTTGGAGCTCTGGTCGTCTAGTCGTACCTCCTCTAATTCTTTGCCCCTATGGCCAGTGTATTTCCTGACAGTGTAGGTATTTTTAATCAATAGCACTGCATTTTGAAGAGATTATCTCCGTCTTATTTTCACGGTAACCAAACTCATGCCTTGAAGTTTTTGTTTTCTGCAGTTGAGGATTTCCTTCCATGATGACAGCGACACCTGGTTTGATCATCAGCCGTGGAAGCGCTCATGGGGCCATCATGATGGTGCGTGGCTCGTCTGACGTGTTAGCTGGCAGGTGACTGGCGCCATCATGAGCAGGGCATTCTTTCAAGATGCGTTGTCTATACAATTAAGGAAACTCTTGTGCTGCTGTGAACTCTTCATAGTATAAGAACGATGTTCAGGCGATTCGCAACTCAGTGCAATTATGGTCTTACACATGGTTTACACGAAATGTAGTAGACACATGTAAGACGCCAGCACTGGGTCAGGATATATATGAAGCATAAATCTCTTTTTTACAAATCAGTGTCAAGCATTCCGCAGTGAAACAAGTAAGGAGGGTAGGCGGTTGTAAAAATAGTTGGCAAAGCATGTGTCACTACAATCGACAGGCGTAGCAAGTCATTTATTGGAAGTTCCCAGTCTACTGCAAAACAACCCCTGGAAAGACCTGTTGTCTGCAAAATTGGCAATTACTTGTGAAGGTCGGACGGACCAATGAAAAAGGCGAAGATTGCAGATGAGGCTTGCTTCGCATGAGAAGCTGCTTTCCTGTTGAAAATGTATAGGCTATGCCTTCCACATGTTTGTCCAAAAACTCAAGGCTTTTGGCAGTCGCGGTGACAAAAGCAGGTTTAGCCTTGTAGAGCAACAGAAGTATTTTATCAATACAGACAGTGAGAACATATTGAATTCATTATGCTTGTTTACGGCAAAGAACTTCAGTTCATGGCCTTCCATTTCCACAGCTGGTGGCCCCAGTTGCCCTGCGCCGTAGGGCACTTCGAACAAGTTTCGTCGCTTGGTCATCAAGAAGCCGGATTTCACGTGCCTGCGCGAATTGTTAATGGAATTTGGTGCCTTGGTTTGAAGTCTGCTTGGATGATACTACCACCTAAGCCTTACAAAGTATTAGCCGAGTGGTCACTTACTGACTATGGATAGACTCGGATGACGAATTTTAGAAAACTATAGGCATCTATATTGTTTTGTGGCTGAGACAATCATCAAAGTAGTAGTAGGACATTAGTGATGGCCGGAAAACTGATGTGGGTTGGACACTCGTCGGGTGTGTTGACGTCCTTGCATAAGACACGTTTCGACAAGCATGAATGCAAACATAGATGGAGACTTTCAAAACTACTGCTGCTAGAACATAGAGCTTCACAATGTCTGCCACGTTTCAATGAGCTGGCATGCTTGCTCGTCATCATGACATTGCTTGGCCCAATCGGGTCTTTGCTCTGCTGAGGAGAAGTGCAATCTCTTGGATTTCAAGGTGAAATCTGCCGTGTCACATACAAGTGTGCCGAAGCTGCTCAGAAAGCGTTGGATGGCTACCATGCCGCAGGTGGCGAAGGTGAGATTAAGTATGCCTGAGCGTCGCGGGATAGAGGTGTGACAGCGTCCGAAGGAACATGTCGTAGAAAGGAGTCGGAAACATCGCAATTTCGACATTATGCTCATGTAGCTGCCTTCATGCCCAGTCCGTCATGGTATTTTCTGTCAGCCATCATAAAGGGATCTGAAACTGGACGCGTCACATGCCTTGGTGAGGAAAACGTGCGTCCTTCACAAGCCGAAACTTTTGGAAGCCTTTTTTTCAACTGAAGGCACAGGCATTTGTGTCTAACGCAGAGTCTTTTTTTCAACTGAAGGCACAGGCATTTGTGTCTGTCAAACGCAGAGTTGTTGTGATTTGTGGAGCAGCCGGATGATGTTAATTAAGTATAAGCATCTATTTTTGTAATCCATTCCCCCAGTATGCCCTGATCGAAGAACACTGCAGGTCAGCGTGAAAGCTGAATGTGTTTATGACAATGACCAAGTCTGGGGCCAAACGTTGTTAGTAGACACATGATTTTCAGTAGTTTTTTTGTGAGTGCCTTTTGTCAGACAATCGTTTGGAGCTTGCTTCTTCAAAGACATACTTGTAGAAGCATTGTGAAAGTGATATGGGCCAATTGCCTGCATGATTCCATTAATTCGTTTTATTGTTGGTGAATATGGCACCCCTGTGTTTCCTGCAGGTTGTTAAGAAAACTCTTGGGGGTGCAAAAATGCAAGTTACCGATTAAGAGGGTGAGAAAATAAGAATTCAATGGTTTTTTAACGAGTGTACTTGTAACTGATATTTTTGTAGGGCCGCCTCCCGTAAGATGGTGGGGATATTGTTGTAGCTTTGATACTCGGGCTTAAGGGTTTGTAAATGTAAATGTATATGGTCATTTTGGGGAATCTGTCGCAGATTGCATGTGTTTGTGGTGTCCGTCACACACCTTAAACAACAAATACTTTGTATATATTCGTAAAAATTCGAAACCACCCAGCAAAAGTACTTTGCAGTTTAACGCTGCTTCGTGTTTGATTCCTGCATTCCTCAAACATTCAACGACTGCAAGTTGTTAAAAGTGACGTAAACAAAACCGGGCGGACCTGGCAGAAAGGCGAAAAGAAGGATTGTCGTGCGCAATGATTCTTTTTGTTGATGGTCAAAGACAACTATATAGGGCTTACGTATTTGTTTGTCTTGGTGATATTTCGACCAACCCATTTTTCCAACAAAGGGATCTCGTCGTAAACATCACGTAGAAGTGACAGGAGTAGTTTCCTCGAAACCCCTCTTACGTAGAGGCAGTGCCTCCATGTAAGATCAGTACTTGATCGCATGTTGGTGAGATGATTTTTTTAACATAGCAAAGAACACCATCAAGGTCATTACAAGTGACTTTTGTATCCCATCTTGGAGCTCATTTAGCCCTTGAAAGGGTCACATAGCCAGCCCAAAAAGGTTACAAAGAATTGACAGGAGGGATTCAATCACTTTTGTTCCATTGTTGCAGCATTGTTTTGATAGGATTCAATTCTAAGGGTCACATGCAATTGCTACCTGGGATGTTGATCCGATAGTTTGACATGTTCGTTTTTGTAGAACATCCCCCCAAAAAGATCCTCATTTTGGAGAATATATGACTCTCCTGAAAAAAGTAACCTGGAACCAAAACAGCATTAAGTTTGCTTTCTTTTTGTGTGTATGGGTGGTGGAAGGAACTTAATGGAAGACGCTTCAAATGAAGATATATAATTATTGATATAATATTGGGCGTCGCTGACCAGATACCTGTACAGTTGTGGTAACATGCATGCTAGCTTATATGTGTGTATGTATACGACAGCCATTTCTTTGGTGTAAAGCGAGACTGCAAGACTTCGTCGTGCGTGTGAAAATAGAGTGAGCTTGGGCTGGCGCTGCCCTAACATAAGTATAAGAGCGCAAAATATCTTTGCATGGTAGCGGAGCTAGGGTTCTGAGATCGAGCAACAAAAATTGTAAGACCAACCGCCGAATTGCTTCAATTCTAGCAGGCTTGGCAATACCTGAGGCAAGATGGACCCACAGCAACCAGCAGGTCCACAACAAGGCAGTCAGCAGATGCTGATGCAGATGGTTCAACAGTTGACCCAAGGGCAACAACAACTTCAGCAAGCACTTTAAGAGTCAGTGAGTCAGCAATCACAAGCCACAGCCAGAATGCCACAGGCATTTCAAGCCAATATGGATCAACAACTGAAGATCCACCAGACTCTGAAGAGCATAAACGTTATACCAAATATCGCACCTGCCACGAAAAAAAATCTTGGATCTTTACCCAGTACTGCACCTCCCACGAAAAATGATGATGCATCCTCGCTATATATGCAAGCTCATTTTTAATACCTGGAATATTAAATAGCATCATCCAAACTTACCAAATATTGCACCTGCCACGTAAAATAACCACCCAATATCTGGCAGAAATTTGCGGAAAACAACTGAAACGGCATTTCCAATACGGGACCGATCCGACCATAATTTAACTATAAAAACGCAAAGCACAGCCAGCCTCGCAAATGAGGTTACTTTTCGAACTTACCACAAATATTTTTTGATTGTAAAATTCAATATTTCGCACCTAATTTTACATTGAAACCTTTACCACCAAATACTGCACCTGCCACGAAAAGTGACACTAGCACTTCACCACATACTGTACCTGCCAGGCAAAGTAATATTGAAACTTGACTATATACTGTACCTGCCAGGAAAATTTTTACTTGACCTTTACTAAATACTATACCTGTTACCAAAAGGGATACTTGAACTTTACCAAATATTGCACTTGATCCGAAAAGTAATACTAACACTTTCGAAAAACTGTACCTACCACGAAAAATAACACTCTATTTTTACTCTAGTATATTTTACTATTATATTCTACCTTACTGAACTATATATGAATTTCTGAACTATATTTTATTTTACTGAACTGAACTCTATACAATATTATAACTGAACTCTACTATACTTTATTTTACTGAACTCTACCGTACTGTACTGAACTATAACTTTAGTGAACTATAACTCTACTAAACCTACTGAGCTGTTATTTTACGGAACTATATTTTTATTGAACTATAATTTTACTGAACTATGATTTTTTTTTTATTCTGACTTCACTAAAATAACCTGTTACTTTACTGATATATTATTCGTATATTAGAAATTTCTAAACCAAACTTCTTTTAGATTAATATAAAATCCCTGTACACCGCCTCCCGATTTTAAAATATATCCCGGAATATTTGAACGAAGGATGTAGTAAGAAACTTGGCTTTATAAAGATGAAGATATAAAAAGGAAATTATATTTTTTAACGAAAAATTTATTTATAAAGAGAAAATTATGTTTATTTATAAAATAATATATTTATAAAAAGGAAAAAAAAATTAAAAATGATAAAATATATCTATAAATTGAAAAATTTATTTTCAAAAAAAATATATATATAAAAGGCAAAATAAATTAATAAAAGTGAGAAATTACTTTACTTCGAGTGATTCTTACTATGACATGTCGGGTGGTGGTTGTTAGGTGGGGATTGTCAGGGTAAATTGGAAGTATTATTGTGTAATTTTTGGCTAAGTCTACATATTATTCCAATTTGTGATAAAAAACCATGAAAAAACCCCTCACACTTGTTTTCTGGAATTTTGCATGCTTTTGTTGTGTCCTGCCCACCTTTTAGTATACCACCTGACACAAGTGTTTGCGAAACTAAAACACAAACATATCGAAGACGAAACATTCCAAATCATGTTAGGACACCACCTGGTAGAAATATATTAATAAGCAGATATCAAACATGACAGCATACCTCCTGAAGCAAAATCAAAACCTACTGACAGCAATATCAGATGCTTAAATCACAAATGCTTGCAGTATACCACAAAAACCATTTATTCTCTGCACCAAATATACCAAATTATGTCAGGATACTACCTGTCAAAAATAAAGATATAGGTATTAAATATGGCAATATACCCCCTGAAGCAAAATCAAAAGTTATAGTTGTAGCAACAGTACATGCTCAAAGCACAAATGCATTGCAGCGCATAATAAAAAGCAATCTCTATACCAAACATGCGAAATTATGTCAGGATACTACCTGTTAAAATATCAGTAGGATAAACAAAAGGCATTAAATACATTAGTAGACCTCTAGAGCATCAACCATTTTTTATTCCAACAAATCGCTCCGCCGACAAGCGGTTGAATCGAAATGCAGAGTATGATGTCAGGAAGTTTGCACTGAGTCATACAGAGGCCAGTTCTGCAAGCGCTCCAACGTGGAAGCACCTTTGGCTTCCAACTTGTAGATAAACAGGGGTCCCTCTGTGTAAAAGAGCTTGCACTTGATCAGTCATACCCAATAAAATGAAACTTTTGCAGTTTGTGGGCACGCATTAGTATAACATATATGGCGAGCTACCACTTATCATCCTTCAAGGCACTAGCACGACGCAAATCAAGCAGCACACCTCCATCCAAAGTCAAGCCTTGTGCATGCCATCCAAAAGTGGAAATTGCCAGCGAATTGTTTCAATCTTTTGAATTTTTAAATAAATTTTAAAATCAGCATGTATCAGTTCCACAAAGACAAATGTCTTTGCATTATCTGTGTGATCAGCCGCATTTTCAAATTGTCCTCCCCATATTTCCAACAGACCATCTTTTATGGCCAAAGACTTTACCTTGCATAATTTCACCCAGATACCCTCAGCCATATATTCAGGCACGAAATGACAAAAACCAGCTTCCCTGTGCCGCAAGCATTCTTGATCTTCGTGGTGCAGATCCATTCCACTTTCAGCGCGCCATCGTCAGGAGCGCTAGCATCAGCCCGCCCCGCCGACAGGCAGTTGAGGCCAACCGCTGTAAAGCCAGAAGCGCTTCGCTAGAAACTAATTATGATCACAGAACACCGTCCATATATACATGTTACTCACCATGCCTGCATTTACACCTGAAAACCACTATATATTGATGAATGAAGTTGATATATCAGGTGCTTTGCATGCAACAGACCGCCCGGCCAAATAGCAGTTGAGTCTAAAAGTGCAATGCAAGAGCCTGCCAATCTCTTTGAGAAAAAATAGTCATATTATGATACCATGATACAATCAAAGCACGAAACAAAAGAACCCCCTCTTGGCACAGTGTTGTCACAAATTTGGTCAGTCTCCACTCCCCATGAATCCAGCCTCCGCCATGACCAAAGAACCCACAACCACAAACTGCACTGCCATCAACTATTCAAAACAAAAAGTGGTTCACAAGACTGACACACGATAACCATGTGCTTTTTATTTCCTGTATCTGAAACAATTTTCAAGTTCTGAACGTGACATGACCACGCCCTACCTAAAAGGAGTTGCAAACACACATGTCACTTTTCTACAAAAGCACAGCATAGTAAACCTGCAAGGGTCAAAGTTGCGACACAAACATCATACTTGTTATGTCCTCCACTACTTCAAGTTCTTCCGACTTCTGCCTGACCACAAAGCTGACATGTTTTTGAACATATTTCGACATCCTTACCCAGACTTTCTCTGTGAACTTCTTTCAAACATATCAATATCTTCTGAGATTCCTGTTATATTTTTGGCCATTCTTTCTCACATTGAAATTCTTGCAGACATATCTTCTGACATTCTGTTTTACTTTTGTTGAAACATCCTGCAAGTACTTCTTTGACACAATCTTTCTGCAACTGCTACCAATCTTTTCCATCACAGCTGAGGTCCGGCACGCCCATACTGAACTCGCATGATCGCAGTTGGGGTCCGGCACGCCACACTGAACTCGCAGGATCGCAGTTGAGGTCCGGCACACAACACTGAACTCACGAGATCATAGTTGGGGTCAAGAACGCCACACTGAACTCACAGGATCGCGGGGGCCGGCGCCCCACACTGAACTCGCAGGATCGCGGTTGGAGTCCCGCACGTCACACTGAACTCACAGGATCGCAACAGGAGGAGGACCAGGAAGGAGGAGGAGGAGAAGGAGTACGGGAAGAAAAGAAACTGACATAAAAACTTACAACCCTCATTTGAAAGGTGAGGAACAAAAATATTTTGAAGGATTCCCATCATGATATATTGGCTCGAACATGACAGCTAAGGATTTTTTTTGAAAAAAAAACAGAAGTAAAAATATTAATTCAAATTAACTTGCTTTTAAAGTAAATAAACGGTGGCGGAAGTTTCAAAATTAAAAAGCATATACCAAAAATGGATTGATGTGAATAACGGGTATGACAGCAAAAATATTGGCCAAGTGACTAGCTAGCTTACTGACTGATGCCTTGATGGACTGACTGACTGATGGATTGCTTGCTTGACTTGTTGATTCAACTGACTGAGTGGTTCATGTGGTTGTTGACTGGTTGACGGACTGACTAACTAATTTATTGATAAAATACCTAACTGACCAACTGACCCTCAAACTTACTAATTCACTCACTAGCTGCTCAGCGATTCTTGATAGATTGATTACCTATCGAACTGAGAAATTGACTTTCTGACTGACAGACTGACTAACTCCTCATTGACTACTAAACTAACTGGTCATCTACCTAATTACCAGCTGACTATTTAAGTGACAAACTGACTAGTTGACTAAGTAGTGAACTCACTGACAGACTGACTGATTCATAGCTTGACTGATTGATGAACTGACTAATTGACTACCTGCGTACTGACTTGTTGACAAACTGACTGATTGCTACCTCATTTTTTCGACATTACTCTCAGACCCTGAGTTTTCTTACACTTTCACTTCCAAATGTGTATTCCGCCACAACGGGGTGTGCACTTTCGCCGCATCTGAGGCCCAAAAAGTGTTCCTAGACCACCAGTTTTTGCACTTTTTTACTTCACAATGTTTTTTTTGCGCATGACTCCTGCACCCGCCGCCTTAACAGGCCTACTTTTGGATTGACCCGACACACTTCCTGAAACAGTTTGGTATCGATGATACATTCTTCCTTCTAGTTTTCGCTCTATTGCATTTTCTTCCTTTCTGTATTTGTTCCTCTTCAATTTGTTTTGCTTTTTTTTTCAAAATTGATGTAAGCGACATTTTTGAAAAAGTGAA
>OMLO01004423.1_pt1 | contig 11756 bp, 9 predicted proteins | sample 1674811 | NCBI WGS metagenome assembly OMLO01 (sample SAMN06265003, study PRJEB25207) | coral metagenome | isolation source: Coral host | place: Mexico:La Bocana,Puerto Morelos, Mexico | collected 2008-11-13 | reverse complement strand
GTACAAAAATTTGTAATGCATGTGTATAGTCATTGTTCTGATCACTACACCTTTTGATTGGTGGCATTCTTATTGCCGTACGGTTGTTATTTGCTTAAGGTCCCTAATACCATAACAGGACTTGGGCCCAAACTGTATGATCTGGAATCTAGTGTGCTTCACACTTCTCCTCTCATGATTAGTTTAATTTCACCGTTTATATGTGAGTTCGGTTCTTTGCATGAAAGCCGAGACCTTTCTCAGGAAATCTTGTACAGACTGAAACAGTTCAGTAATACCTGATGTTTTGCCAATCAACATCATCGAAAAAAGGGTGAGCTTTGATTTCATCAATGTTGTTAATCCTATTATCAGGATCACAGCACCATCTGAAAGGTGAGCATACAAAACAAACAGCATATTAAACAGTATTGATCAAATATAATAGTAATAATAAATAATAATAATAATAATTATAATAATTATAATTATAATAATAATAACAGGAATATGCAACTGCTATGTACCTTTCAATCAAGTTTCTTGCATTGTCTGAAATGGGCATCTCGGGTGGGAAGATCAAAGTTTCTCTCCAGTTCATAACTTTTTTATATGTTTCTGCAATTATAAAGTATAAGAGCCATCAAATTACTGCACGTAAATGGAAAGTGCTGCAGCCATTGTCTCAACCACTTCAATTAATCAACTTCCCAACCTCAAAACAACCACTAACAGAAGATCATTATTCTATTATAAATACACTTTGACTCAAAATAAACCAGGGATAATGATCCTGCAATTTTTGAAGCACACAATGAACTTGTGAAGAGGCACAGTGGCCTCATGGTGGGTTATGCCAGGGACATTGTGTCATGTTCTTGGGCACTGTACCTAGCTAGTATATAAATAAGTACCAGTGCTCGATGGAAATTTTGTAAAGAAGCCAGTGTACAAGATCCTGCTTTGTGGGCATGGCTTGAATTTGTTTTTCACCCCTAAGAGGTACTGCAACTCCCACTGTGGACCTAATTTCAGGATGAACACTCTACATGTATGTGGTACCAAAACTGTCTTTTTAGCCTCTTAAAGGTGCAATGAGCACCCCTATCCTTTTCATAAGGGTCGCTTAAACTGATGTCCTTTGGAGTAATGCTTCTGTTTTAAAAATAAACAGACATGGTTCATTGTATTGGTATGCTGACCTTGAGGACTTTCTGAGCAAAATGGAGGGTAACCTGAAATACAACAGTGGTATGGTGAGCTGTAGGTAATTTGCTGTTTACTCACATGTACATAATAAAATAAAAAAAAGACATTTCACTACTTTCACAGTGCTCTTACTCTTAGTAGAAAACAGAAAATCTGTAGCTGCAGGAAACCGTGTTATGGAATATGCTGGGGGTACCTTGCTATGGAGTATGGACTAACATCTTATCCAGGGGAGGGGGGCAGGTAAGGAGAAAATAGAAATATTCCTCCTAGTAGTTGCTTCCGCCATATGGAAACTGAAGATAATTACTAACAGTGTATCAGCCTGATGGGCCACTATGCTTAAACACAGACTTTGCCTTTATGATAATTATTACATTACATGTAGGTTGCCTCTGTCATACCTTACCTATTAGCATCTCATACATGATCACACCTAACGACCACCAGTCACAGCTTTTATTATAACCAGTCTGATGAAAGACTTCTGGAGCGATGTAATCAGGAGTTCCTACTGTAGAGTATGCCTGGTGATGAAACAGTTTTATTACAGATTATGTATTTCATTAACTTGAGCTCAGCTGTGATTTTGCAAATTCAACTTTTATCACTGAATCAGATATATCTTAATTACTTATTTTTGACCAGTTGTCACCCTGTGAGCAGAGCCTCCTTAATCTCTTTTTTAATTGGAGGTCAAAAGGAGACAGAAAAAAAGAATTTATTTAGGTAATAGAAAAGGCTCTGCTTACAAGGTGACAAGTTGGTGAGTCATTATCCTCTTCACTAGTTTTGAGAATTCTCATCAAACACTTTTTTTTAATAAAATAGCAAGCGAGTTTTGAGAGGACAAGTTCGTCTGAGCTAGAGGCGAACACAACATGCCAACCTACCAGTAAACACTTTGGGATGATTTTAGCACAACATTTTATGTATTACATACCAGTTGTCTTCTGTTCTTTTTCCATGTCGCTGCTCTCCCTTTTGTATCTAATGGTTCTGTTGATGCTAAAGGAGGAACATTATATAAAATTCAGAATTTGTTTACCAGTAGTTGCAATTAAGCAAACTTTTGTGTGTACTGTATATTACGACACAAGCATAATTATAAATTCATATTGTATACTTCCAGAAAATATCCAAATAGCCATATCTCCTCTACACTGTATGGAGAGGAACCCCACCCTCCATACACACACCACCCCTCCTCTGTGGGAGGAGTGTTTAATTTTCTGGAACTACACATCTTTAACGTAATGCCAAATATACAATGTTTTCTTACTGAAATCTTTCATATCGCTTGGTGAAATTTCCCTGTAGAATTCTGTTCTGTGTGCTTTCTTGAGACCAGTGCAAAGACCAAAATCCGCTAACTTAATGTGACCCTTTGAAATAAAAAAAAAACAAGAAATAAAAAGAACATTGAATTCTGAGTTTGACACAGCAAAACGTGATCACATACATGTAGTCCTATTGATGCAATACTATAGTACTGTCGTGAAAACAAAATCAAGTTGGCATTTGCTGGGCCAGACAGGTGGCTTGTAAGTCAGTCCAGAGAAAGTACAAAAGAGGTCAACAAGCTACACCTTTAAGGTAAGCCCACATTTTATGCACAAGGTGTAATCTGGGCATCTACCTTGCTATCCAGAAGCAGATTGTCAGGTTTTATATCCCTGCAAAGATTGAGAAAATAGTATAAACAACAGAATTATGTAAATAATTAACATTTTGTGACCTTAAGTGTGTCATATACACTGAACATAGCTTTTTAGCTTAGCTTTTAGCTTAGTTACATATAAATAAGTTACTATAAATTATGAAGATTTTGACGTAGGTCAACCCACTGAAGACATAGTTTATAGAAAGTTGAAATTAACTAGAACTGGCATCTAGACACTTGCAGACTTTGAATTCACATAATAATGTCAGTAATAGTTGCGATAATTACTATTATATCACTGCGACTGTAGATAATATTAGCTCTAGTTTAAAATGGTTTATAAGTGATTGATCTACATGACTGTACATTTAGAGTTCACTTATAATTGTAATTACAAAATATTTTCCTCACCTATGAATAAATCCAACTTGATGGATAGAGTCGATTGCAAGGACTGATTCAGCAATGTAAAACCGAGTCTCATCTTCAGTAAAAGTGTCCTTTTTCATCAGCATTGTCATCAGATCGCCTAATAGTCAAGAGAACAAAGGAAATTATCAATAAGAAATGATCATGTCAGCCAGTCAAAACCAAACTCCGCAAATATATTATTTGAAAAAATGATTTACTCCTCTATTACAGTTAAGAGAATTTGTGCTGTCATCAGATCTCTGATCCATGCCGATAATCAAGAAACTTTAAGCTTGTGAATGATTAGTTACTTACCACCAGGAAGAAACTCCATCACTAAATAAAGATACTGTCCGTCTTGGAAGGAATAATACATTTTCACTACCCAAGGATTTTCTGCTTCTGCAAGAATATCTCTCTCAGCACGAGCATGGGCAACCTAAAATGAAAAATCAAAAAGAGAAGTTAGCTGTACTCAAGATATAGGAGATTTCAAGAGAGTTATACTGGTATGTGCAAGTAGACACAGCTCAGAGACACAGTAAACAAAATTACTCCCGTACTTCATGTCCAATTTTCACAGAGAAGAAATGCCAAAAACCTATCAATTAGCAGCAAGTGCTTCAAAACCAACAACTGTATCAAGCAGTTCAGCTCAAAGGTGATCATACAAATCATATTAAGAGAATTTCACTTAAATATTTTATAACTTCTTGCATGTGAAGACATGATCTGCAACAACGGCCAAATACTGAGCTCAGAAAGTGGCAGGGACCCCATTCTCAAAAGTCACAAGGCATTTTTAAAATGAATAGTATTAATAATAAAACTGTTCAGTGTATAATAGTTATAATAACTATTAAGAACAGAGTCCGTACCTGTTCCTTTTCCAGCATATCCTCTTTTCTTAGAATTTTCATTGCATAAACATGGCCTGTGTCATGTTTTTGAACCAAACGCACCTGTAAGGAATAAAATGTTTTATTCTCACTGTTTCCTAGCATTATCATGATAATATTAAAGAGAGTCTCATCTGCTTCCAGGCTAGTTGACAGATGTTGACAGAAAAAGCCTTATAATCAGATGGTCACCAGCCATGGGATAATTGAAGGGGTGTGTGGAATAAAGCCCCAGGTGACGTTTGGGAAAGTTTGAGGCAGCCAGGATTGAAATACTCACGAGCAATTTTCACAATTTACTGGTTTTAGTTATTATCTCGAAACAACTACTTATCACTGCTAGGTCCTTTTAGGCAATAATGAAGACAAGAGTAGACTGATGTGTATAAATTGCTGGTTGGAATTTCAATGCTGGTAGCCTCAACATTTTCCAAAAGTCACTTAGCGGAAGGGCTTTATTCCACTAAGCCCTTCAATTATGTCTAGCTACATGTATCATTAATGATAAACAGACATGTTACAGGCTTTCTTAAAATAAAAATCTAAAGGGAGAGTATAACAGCTCCTGAAGATACTTTCACCTTACCTCACCAAAAGCTCCTCTTCCAACAACTTTTAAGGAATCAAAATCTTCCTTTCCAATTCTTGATCGCTTCAGTCTTAAAAACTCTGTTTCCTTTCTAGCAAGGAGGCTTCTTGATTCTTGTTTCTGAACAGAAAAATATAACCACATTTTCAAATTCCATGGAGACAGGAGTTTCTACATGTATAGATCTTCTTATATAAGATTTCAAGTCTATAAAACTTATAGAATACAATAATCAAATATGCCTTCTTTTTTATGCTTCTGTATTGCCAAGTATCCACTAATAGAACACTTGGATCTACAGGAACAAATTAGGAACTAAACACCTTGTGTTTATTAACCTTTACATAACAACTGTAAGCCATTGCAAGAAAAGCCATGTACTAAAACCTTACACACTTAAACTACACTGCTAGAATGAAACCACCACAACAACAAAATGACTAGGACCACCAAAACAGGCAAACGAAACCACTGTACCACCAAAAGCATCGAAATACAGCTTAAAGGAGTGAAGAAATACTTCAAGCAACCTGAGCGATAGAAACTCGTCCTCAAGTTCTTCTTGCCATCATAAGTATAACCAATCCCAGCACCCATCTTTTCATACTTTCTTTTTGATTTGGTGGTTCTGGTGGTTTAGTTCCAGTGGTTTCATTTCAGTTGTTTCAGTGGTTATGGTTATTCGTTTTGGTTGCTCTGGTAGTTTCAGTTTCAGTTGGTGTTTTGGGTTTTAGTACATGCGCAAGAAAAAGCCTGTTAGGCAGGATTTAGTCGCATGACTCATACAAATTTACATTAGGTGCGAAGTACTTCTTAATAGCACGTCATTGCTGAATGAATGATTAATTGACCTGCAGGGACACCCGATATCTATGAAAATATTGATTGGAGCTCACTGTATCTCTGCATAGATGTTGTAGGTCAAAATGAAATTCAGGTTAAAATGAAATTCATTTACAAGTCTCTTAACCCACATTATTCACGTTTCATGAATAATAACGGCTAGAAAACCAAGGAAATTGAGAGTTAAACTAGGTTAAAATCATTTTAACCTGGATTTCATTTTGATCTACAAAATAGACATGACTTCATGACAGCAACACACCCACAAAAGCTATTCATCTACGACTTGAGTCATTTCATTTTATAATCAAAAATATTGACATCATTCCCACCTCCTGTAAATATGTCCTGGTTTGAAGTTATTTTGTATACACATGGACCTCCAAAGAAAAAAAAATCAAAGTGCCGACAGCTGTCCCTCAATTTTTTATCCCCTATGAAAAAAGTTAATGTTTTTCTGAAACCCCACACAAATGTTGAAAAGATCAAACAATGCTCATGAAGAAGCCCACTCAGAAATGAATTTTGTAAACCTGCAGAAAATCTTGCCAATTGGGAGTATATATATTTCATGGGCCTTACTAAGTAATTGATGAGAGTGAATACAAAAAAATAACTTGAAAAAGAAGAGACAAATAAATTTTGGTAATTTACGTTATTAAAGCAGCACGCAGAATTACGTCAGAATAAATGTCATCAGAGACAGAAATTGTAAATTAACCTGATGATACTGTAATTATTGTTATTATTTATTCTGTGCACAAAGATAAAAATATCCACAGTGAAGAGCCTGTTTGGTTAAGCTTTTTTTTGTTTTTCTCTTACAAAACAAAACTGAACAAGAAAAAAACAGATTTTTTTCCACCACACTCACGCTATCGTGCTGTGTCATTCCTTTGTTATGGAAAATTTCCTTGGTCCTAAGGGTAGATATTATGCAAAATCTTCATGAATTAATTTTCCGCTAAGCTGGCAATACTAATGCATGGCCTTCAACACGTTTGTTTGCGGTTCAAATGCTATAATATCTTTAATGGTTCTTTTAAAACTGATTTTTTTTCGTATCAAGATTTAAATAAAACAACACAAACGTAAACAAACCTTGACTATAATTTATCTGAATCTTTGTCTCGACGCAACGCAACTGATAAGGTGCTAGTCACCTCGGAAACGACATTTTAGCATTTGCTTCACGATTGAAAATACGTAAGATTGCATGCAATGACGAATTGTAGGTCTTAATATATTAGCTGAACGAGAGAGAAAGCCGTTCTTTCAACGAGATTTAAAATTTATTGGGTTATCACAACGATCGCCAGACGACTGCTTACAATCCCATTCAATTAAGCTTTCTAGGGACTTTCAACAGTTTCACATCCGAAATTCCGCAAACGTTGGATAGCAATTTTATTGCTTGATAGATTAGATCCCACAAAAGGTAAAGCTTAAACCAACATGTCATCGCTAAGTAATACTTCTTCAGTAAACACTGACAACCGAGTCTAAAACTCTTCACAGTCTTCACAGGAAATGTAATTACACAAACCTCTTCTTCGGACAATCCTTGTTGCTCCATATTCATTTCCAAAACTTTCCATCTGCAACGAAAATAGAGAAAATTATTTGAAGTAGAACGAACGTTGTTGATCGTGACAAGGTCCTTGCTGAGTAATCTTGGAATGTCTCTTTTGCAGTAAACGAAATTAGCACAATTTAAAAATTCTGTTTCCTCGATCAGACCTGTTTTGGCGTTCTTGGTGTTGACTGAGCAAGTTCGCGTAGAAGCTTTCAAGCGTTGCCTTGGCTTTCGCCACCTTTTCAAGAGTATGGTTGGAGTACGAGCAAGCGGCTCCATTTGTACTCATTGTTGTGGCTGTGTTAGCCATCTGCGAAATTCCTAGCCGGAAAATTAAACTTTCACGGCTTTGAATCGGTGACGACTTCACGCACAACAGTAAAGTTACCCTGACGTGACCAACACTAGAGTGTTACCTAGTCACCAGTTTTCCTGTAACGTGTATCGGACGCCAACTAACACGAACGATCATTGGCCACTTTAATTTGGGGTATTTTTTTTTTTTTTTTGCTATATTTTCTAATAAGACTTGTGATTGGATAACTTATTTCTACAGATTGGCGGGAACATAAACAAATTATCCAGGAGACAGAGACATTGAGGGGGAGGGTAAAGGGGAGGGGTATGTGAAGGACATTACGTAATATCCACCGCGAAATCCCGAAAATAAAACAAAAACTATCGAAGAACTATCGACAAGAAGTAGATCTAGCAATTTTACCAGTGTTTCGGCCAGAATCCACCTAACCAATGGGGCAATCAGTGTGCAAATATGCTGTTACCGACTGTCACGTGCCCCCTTGAAGCGCTTTATTACTTGAGCACGCGTTGGCAGTGGTGTGCATTAAAAGCAGGCTACTTCGTATAAACAACCTCAAAAAATCAAAATGGCGACCAGTTTTAAAAAGAAAGGTTCTCGAGGTCGCACCGTTTATCCTTCGGGAACAAAGCCTTCTCTTCATAACAATCAGCTTTTGATATCTTCTGGAGTGCCATCTATGGACAACAATATAGGTGATGTTATTGATGGAGGTTTTGTTGTTTGAACTCATTTGATAAAAATTTCACATGGGTTATTGAAAAACGTGTTTTTTTAGGTGGTGGAATTGCCGTAGGAACCATTTTGATGATTGGTAGGTAATTATTGTGCTTCTGTAATTTTTTTTTTTCGATAGCTGATTTTTCTTGAGACTTGAATTCTGCATATATTAAAATGTAAATGTTCCATTATTTTGTTGAGGGAGTTTTGGGCAACTTTAAAATTACCAAAAAAATTCGGGCAGAGCAAAAACCGCTGAAAAAAACAATCGCACAAGGGAAGTCATGGAGAAAAATCGAGAAAAATGTATAAAAATATGTTTGCACAAGCTGTTGTGCAACCAAAAAATTATGCATGACCTAGAGGTGTAAAAAAAATTAATGCCTCAGGAAATTGGCCAAACACCCCCTTCTCCCTCAAAATAATAATGGTCCGTTGCTAAGCCTACATAATACTTGTAAGGCCTTACAAGGCATATGTTCACTTCCCAACTTTCCAGTTACTTCAATTAGCTAATGGTGTTGGACAACTGTGAGGGGACTAGGAGAAGTTTATTTAAGGTTTTAGATATCCAAGGAGAAATAAGATGTTTATGGCAGTTTACTGCAGTAATCTGAAGGGCATTTTCTTCTTCTGGGGTTGGGGGGAGGGGGGGGGGAGTCTGTTCACAGGCTAGGAACTACATCTTTGTAGCTACCCTGCATCCCTAGAAATATTAATGGAATGATTGTGGTTAATCCACACCAGACATTTTACAACACATTTCTTATTTGCAGAGGAGGATACCTATGGCTCTTATGCCCGGCAACTTTCAAAATATTTTCTTGCCGAGGGAGTCATATCTGGCCATTCCATGTTCCTGGCCTCTGCAGAGCCAGAACCTAGTTATATTTTAAAGGTAAATTGGGAACTAAACCGTTATTGAACTGCAAGAACCATATTGCAGCAATTTGCAAGCGTTGACTGCATAATGGTCTATGCGATAAATGCTGGTTAAATTGCATAGGATGTCAGAATCTTGAAAATACCTTAAAAGTTGTTCCAGACAAAGCAGGTCTTCAGGACTAAAACATTCTTTAGAATTAAACTCATGTTTCTCAGGTCCTTTAAAGCTCTCCTTTTTATACCATAATAAAACTAGTTTGCTTGTTCAGCCTGAACTGGTTTTGAAAATTAGGCAAGCATAATTTTTCTCTTCTTGGTATCCTCCTTTTTGTATCAGGATCTTCCCCAACAAACAGACGACAAAGCAGAAAATAAGACATCAGTCAGTAGCTTTCAGGGACTGGAAGAAAAAGCTTCTCCAGATGAGTCAATGAGGATTGCATGGAGATACCAAAATCAGCCTAAGTTTGAGGTTAATTCCTGTAAAACCACCTCATTGCCTTGCTACTGTTAAGTTGTACTCTATTCAAGTATGGTCGATGTTTGTTATAATTACAAAGTAAACTATATCCAAGAAAGATGAGAGTTTCATTGTTCATTCCAACACAGTAGACATAAACTATAATGCAAACGTACATGTAATTTTGCTCAGTCACCTTAATCCTCCTCCGAGAAATGGTTCATGCTCAATGTAAATCAGAAATGTAGTGTAAAGCGTAAAGGCCAAGTCCTGGCTTAAACTGGAGAGAACTGTGCAGACTGCAGGAGAAGTGGACATAATATGCTCTCTTCTAGTATAGAATAGACCAGTATTAGTTATCCTTGTAATAATAATAAGCTGTTTTTCCTCTCTCTTGGATGCCACCTTCATCTTTTCACCCTGCTGTGAACTATGGGGGCAGAAAGAATACCCCTTAGTTGTTAAATCTCGACCAATGGAATTAAATAAGGTTAAGTGGTAAATTAACACTCACTGTAGAGTTCCACAATATAATATTTATTCTCTATAGTTATCATTTCTGGCTTTTTTTTTCAACAGTCTTCTCCGTTCCATGCTAAGTTTGGGCACTACTATGACTTGACGCGAGTGATGGATGAACAGACTGTCGGCTCTGTCCCCATTCAGATATTCAATGTGGCCAGTGAGATGTCAAAGTGTGTAGAACTCTCTGAGGAAAAGAGGTGAGTATTTTAAGGTTATATTAATATTTGTACTCTGGGTTGGGTTGTTAAAAGCCAAATTAAGCCATCCCATGTTTAGCAAGAATTTTGCTTTGAATTTAGTTTTGTAACTTTTTGGTGACTGAGGTTTTTTGTCAATAAATATTTATTTGTTCCTCAGTTTTGAATTTGAACAGTCTCAAACTGCACAGAATATAAGTATTAATGAGTTTTAATCCTGGGTTAGTATTACCTGCCTCGTTGTAAAGCGAAGGAGAGTTAAGTACTTGAACTATTCTGCTAGATAGTTGTGGGTGACCCATCACTTCAAACACAATTCACATTTCCTTTCAAATAGATGACCTGTTAATTTCACAGTACTTTTGTTTATACCTACATGGTGGCCTGAAGATATAGATTTTATTTTTGAGTGGTAAAATATTACTTTTAACACAAGAATTAATAAAATCCATATCTTCAAGCCACAGGTGTATATATAGACAAACTAACAGTGAAAAAGTAGGAAATGAAGTCATCAATATCCTCACCAGAGAGGGCATGGAAAATACACAATTCATGTACTACCCTAGTCCTGGATGCCAAATCATATTAATTTTACAACTGAGTGGTGTATTCTCCAGTAAAACACGTAGTTGTGTCTATAGTAAGTATTTTGCTTCCCTTTCCAGCCAGTTCTTTGAAGAACAATTTTTATAATTTATCTCAATTCGCAGATGAAAATAACCTTGAATTGAACCGTACATTCACTAATTGAAGGGTTCGGTGGAAAAAGGTCTTTTGAGATTTTTGGCTAAAATTGAATTTTGCCAAAACAACTCCAAATTTTGCACGCTGGTTTGTTTAGGTGTATTAGACAATGTCCTATCTGTTTTTTTGCCAGATTTTGCTTCGTTTTGGAGATATAACACATGCAGAAAATGTCTGTTTTCCTAGTGGCATGTGTTTGTTTTGCTGATTAATGAAACTAACGAAACATTTTAAATCCGTCTATAAATCTTTCTATATCTCCAGAAATTTGTTAATTGAAGGTGGATTTTGATGCAGAGTTAAACAGTTTATTTTGGTAGTGTGGGCTATTTTGTTGTTTTGGTTTCAAAAGGAAGAGGAGAAATGAACAGAAAAAAAGGGTTGACATCGTGTCGAACTTGTTTTATGACAAAAAGTAAATATCCAGTGCCCGCACAGTGCCTTAAGGACTTGTGCTAATGCAGCAATGTGAATAAATGAGTCTTTTTTATAAATACAATACTTGTATCGCTTGAACAACTAGCAGCTAATGTGACATCTAGCATTTTCTGTAAGCTCGAGTAATTATGAATAAATGAAATGTCAATTGCTCTTTTGTTTTGCTAGGTCAGATGAAAACAATGTATATAAAGCACTTATTTCAAGAATAGAGTCTGCTATCAAAGATGGGGGATTTATCACATCAGAAAAAGGGGTATGAAGGATTGTTCAATATATCTATTCTAGTCTTCTCT
>OMLO01004422.1_pt1 | contig 11756 bp, 5 predicted proteins | sample 1674811 | NCBI WGS metagenome assembly OMLO01 (sample SAMN06265003, study PRJEB25207) | coral metagenome | isolation source: Coral host | place: Mexico:La Bocana,Puerto Morelos, Mexico | collected 2008-11-13 | reverse complement strand
AAAGATGAATAGGTAAAATTTAGCTGGGATGATATATTTTATCTATTTCTCTTTCTCTCTCACCAGTTACTCGCCCCAATTGCTGAAAAGAACGTCCCCCCGATAACCATACCCAATTTCAGACCAAAATGTTTAGAAACTATACCTGTTTTAAGACCAAAACGGCTCAAAAACCATACCCTTTTGGGCGGCACATACCTATATACCTGATATCGGGGAGTACCCCCCGGGTTTCCAGTATAATGTCCAGCTCTGAAAACCGGCAATATATCCCCGTTTTAGTTTCTCTGCATTTTATGCATACTGTCACTGAGGTCCTGAAGTGAAATTCTCTTTACAGTGGCGTTTGTGTAGAAACAAGAGACAAAAGCAGTGGAAAGGCAGAGTAAAGAGCTATACTAATACGTTAATTCATTAGAATTCATCAGTTCGTTCTTATTCGTTTATTTTTTCATTGCCTCAACAGACCACAGACGGCGGTGGCTGGACGTTGTTCCAGCGGAGACTGGACGGCTCGGTTGACTTTTACCGTGAATGGAAAGAATACAAAGAAGGGTTTGGCACGGCTGGAGGTGAATATTGGTTGGGACTGGACAATATAAACCGGCTGACCAATCAGGGACGAATGATGTTACGTGTGGATTTAAAGGGAAAGATGCTTCAGTCCGCGCATGCTCTGTACAGGGATTTTACAGTCTCTAATGAAAAGTTGAATTACACCATTGGTATAGGTTCCTACACAGGTATGTATGTTTCAGGGTCTAACATGTTTTCTTTTTAATCCTAATTTTTGCTTCAAACCGCCATCTCGTCCCAGCAGAATATTTATCGCAATACCGCCTGATCTGGGTCGCAGTTCTCTGCGCAATGAATATAACGTTTAATTTTCCGTTTTTCATCCTGAATCCCGCATTCAATATCAAAATGATATCATGCATCCCTTAATTAAAAGCCCTGTGATCCAGTATCCTGGCTTCATTTTTGCGCTCATCCTAAAACACTCCAAACCTACGTTGGGCCCTCTATGGTTAGATTGAGTGTTTCAGAAGTGAAAGATAAACAGTGAAGCATAAATTCCCTCATCTTCAGGGACAGCTGGCGACTCTCTGAGCTGGCATAATGACATGCAGTTTACAACACGTGACAGAGACCACGATAACTCTGCTGACGGAAATTGCGCAGAGTTTTACAAAGGGGCGTGGTGGTATAACGCATGCCTGTCGTCAAATCTCAATGGCATCTATTACCGCAAGCAACAGACATCATACGCAGACGGAGTGAACTGGAAGACCTGGGGCGGGCTTTACTATTCTGCAACTCGAGCTGAAATGAAGCTGCGACCAATGGGATTCAACGGCAGGCTGTGATCGACAAAGTGATAATTAACCATCAAATTTCTTGTGCTAGCTGGTTTGCGGTCACGTAAACCTTTTCTAATTTACTTGTATTTCAATTAAGAAGCAGGATGTGCGATGACTGAAGGCAAACATCCTCTGCAAAATATTATGATGTCATATGCAATATATAAAGTCTGATCTTATAGTACATCGGTGAACTTGCTATGTTTGTTAATAAACGACCTCACTATATATGCGGAGCAATTACTTCCCAAAATCCCTCAGTGGTAAAAATGCCTTCAGTATAATAAGGACGTTAATGTCTCTTCAGTTACACAATTCAAGCCACACAGTCTTCTAAGGATATAACCCACTTTTATTTGCCTTTCACTTACATAACTGACTAAAAAAAAGCTGCAATACCTAATTATACAATTAGAGTGGCTATTAGGTATATGTTTTTCATGCATTGTTTTCATTACACATTGATTGCGAGAGCAACCTATTTCATCTTTTCGTTTCGGCGCAAGTAAAATTCCAAAACGAATTTTCATTCAAAGCAATTCAACTAAACAAACCCTATTACTTTGACGACTTTTTGTTATACAATCTTTAACCTGGTCGTCTCCTCTCTATAAAAAATACTCTTCTAAAGGTATGCAAGAGTTGGATTTGATCGTATTTTAAGGTCTGATGAAATGGTTAGTTCTAATTGAACGCGATCCGCTTAGCCACTGATCTAAGAGCTTAAAATTATTTTTTACAAACAAGGCGTAGCTACAAATCTACACGTTAGGCACTTTATCCAATAAATTCTCATCAGACAACAAACGTGACGTCAGAGTAATACAAAATTCACTGATACCTTATTCACACCAAAACACAAAACAAACGAAGTTTCCGTTTACGGTCTTGACCTGACCAACCCCAAAGGCTAACTTTCCTTCGCTGGACTGAGCGGGTTGGCGTAAGAAATGAAAGCTCTTTGGTTCTAATCAGTTTTCACAACGAAAGCTTTGCTACTGTCGTTGGTTTAGTAGAAAAGCTGCACAAATACAAAACAAGACATAATTTAAACGAAGAATTGCCGTCTTAACTGTACACGTTGTTTAATAATTACCCTGCATTTCGCAGCTTTGCACAAAGCCAGAGGATTGTCCTTTATAAGATCACGCCATGTGTAATTTTTTTTGTACGATCTAACTTGCGTAAGTTACATAAACTCTGAAATATGACTTAACAGCAAAAAAAAAAACGCTACAGTCCGCTTCAAAACTCATTCACAAACTCTGGACTGTACATCTAATACGACATCATTGGCAATTCTCGAAAGGTGGTACAATAAACGGTTCAGACTGAAAAGTACAGTAATTCTTCAAGTTAACTATTGTTCACTGTAGGGAAGGAAAGGGAGAGGACAAGCTGGCATAGCATTTTTAAATGTAATTTTTTCAATTTTCATTGAGCACAAAATTACCTAGCCTAGAAATTACGACAGTGTATTTTGAAAAGCCTCGCCACTTCCCTTATGAAGACAAGTATTTTAAGCTGAAGTCACTGATACCCTGTTCGAGCAAACAATACTCGCCCACAGGTTGACAGATTCGTAAACTTCCATGCCGACAAAGGAAAGGGAGCTGACAAAATTAAGTGGTTTTAAAAATATTTGACAAAGATTTTTAATGATAGTAATTTTCTGAGCCTTACGGTGATGATGAAATTGTGAGGAACAACGAAGCTGTCTGCAAATGCACGATAATCTTTTAAACAATCGAAATGGGCATTTCGCTAAAGTTTTCTAATTTAGCTTCACAGCTGGGTATTACGGCGTAATATGGATTACTGTAACGTGTTGATTTCATGTAGTCAAATGAATTGATAGCGAGTTTATAAGTGGAACAGACAATTAAGGACATGGCATTTTTGTCGATAGGGTATCAGCAAGCAATGTTAAAAAATAATGAATAACAACAAGATGTTTCTCGGATTAGAGCGACTGCTGTCTTTATAACATGATGGGTCGGTACCTGTAAGGAATTATAAAAACAGCAGGTTAGGAAAATACAAAATATAACAATGGACTGATGGATGGGTCGGTCGTTAGTTCGATCAATCGAAATGCCAGCCAGTGCATTCATACATACATACATATACTTTTAAGCAGGTGAGTGAGTGAGTTAGTCAGTCAGCCAGTCAGTAGCTGCAAGTATACACTCTTTTTGTACTAGTCATACTTACACCCACACCGACAATCCAGCAATTTTGTCTAGGTGCAGGGAGAACAAACACTGAGAATAAACACTTCAACTTACTTTGCTTTAATGCCTTCTTTTTCCTCGATCTTTCTCATCACTTCTTCGTCAGGCCTTAGGATTGTGCGGAAACGCTTGAGAGAAAAGAATTGATAATAAATTCGTTAGTTTGTTGTTGATTTAATGACGAAGAGAACTATACAAATAATGATGACGATGTTCGTGTTATTATTTCTTATTGGCATGATCATTTAAACAGTTATCTCGTTATTATTAAATGAATGGAGTAAGTTGAAGGATGACTACAGTTTCATTGTAAACTTAGAGATGTCGATTTGCGACTGACAACAACCTAACTGGTAACCCACAGCTCATCACCTAGTACTGCAATTCTTCGGTATGTTTCCTGCAAGTCCCATGAGAAAATTGCTGAATAATGGTTTTGTTCCAGTTTTTTTTGGTTTTAAAAGCACCCTACCAATCAGTCAATTAGTCGTACAAATCTCACTGCGAGATTTCAAAACACGGCAGAGAGAGTGAGGGACTCGTTCCTCCCCTGTTAATTCCCCTACATTATCCGCGCTGTTCCCCAAATAAGCGAACGCCTCAGCGACTGCAATAGCAAATATTAATTCCAGTCACATTTAATCATTTTTTGGAAGTTTTAAGTTTACCTCATAAGGAGAAAGGGTTGGGTCGAGTTTTAGATATCGATAAAGGGCATATCCTGGTACGCAGAGAATGGCTGATATACACAGCATCCATCCAAGAAACTCGGCCCAACCTGGATATTTCACATCATTATATGATATGCCTGACCAGTCTACACAGAACCAGATGAAAATGACCTGCAATTATGACAATGACAAAGACCGTTAGTATTGTTATACTTTCCTAAGTTTGAATAAGAAAGGAAACCAAGGTGTATAATAAAGTTTCTCAAGAAATTAGCCGACATATCAAGAATTTTAACTTAGAAACATCGTTGATAATTCGATGATATGAATTATGCGGCGAATTTTGAAGAATTTTTAAAAATGAACCCATGGATCTTATTCTCCACTTTAGAAACGAGGAGGGACCTGGTGCGAGTATCATCTCGCAGTGACTTGTGGAATCGTTAGTGCGGACAAATCGCTTTTCGTCTCTTGGTTTGTCTCCAGCAATGGTCCTAGAAACCAATACAAGTTGACACTTGTCCCAGCTCTCTTTCCTTTCTAAAGTGACGAATTGGTTCTTGGGTTCCAGGCAAATCATTCCTCCAACTAAGAACAGCCATGCACCGCCACAAATATAACCCAGCTGTGATGGAGTGGTAACCTTCATTCAACTGTATTTAAATCCTTCAGAATATCGTTTCACTACCTATACAGATGCGTAATCAATATCATGCTTACACCAATGATGGCGGGTGAAATGAATTTCCAACACAGGCGGAAGTACAAGTTAGGGCGGTGGCCGATCATGTTCTCGATATCAGTGCAGAACTTTTCAGTTCCTGTCAATTGAAACAAATGCGTTTAGATGCAGGCGTTGTATCTAACCAGAAGCATATAACGACGTCGTAAGTTTCATTCTAAAATAGAAAGTAAAGACTGCTCAAAGGATTTGGAAGGAATTTTGGGTAGAAACTTCAAAATTGCCCAGATATTTTACCTCACTTTCACGCCTACAGCCATTATATTATAATACAAATGAAACAAGGTAACTATGAAATGGTTACTAATTGTTAAAAAAAACGATAAAATAAATGAATGATGTAATGAATGAATGAATGGATTAATGTAGGGAAATAAAAAAGAATAAACAAATGACAAACAAAGAAATGTTTGATTGAAAGCGATCATCCATGCACGTGATATCTTATTCTATGTACAAGGTATTGCATTGTTTGGTGATACATATGATGAAGCACCGCCATGGAACCGTAACTAATAAATGACAGTCTCTGAGCTCATCTTTCTCACCGTAGAACCATCCGATACCCACGGCTTCCAGGAAGGCGATCAAGACAAGAGATATTCCTCCTGCTTGATAATCAAACATCTGAAACACGTACATTCCACCCTGGCGAAGAAGGAAATAGGTTATCAAGAAATCAAAAAAAAAATTAAACTAATTTAGTATAGCGGCTTAAAAAAACCATAAAACAGAATTACTGATTACCGCATTTTCTCGATTCAGCTCGTAACCATTCCATGTTTGTATGTTACAAGTACCGGTACAGTTGAATACTAAACAATATGAGAAAGAAGTTGAAAGTTCTTTACCATTTCCTAACTTCTGGGTCTCGATCTTTATTGTGCAAACTGGATGTTTCTCTAGCGAACATCTACTGCACAGTGGCGTATCCTGGAGAAGGAGCAAATGCCCCCTCCCAGGTTTTTCAGCGAGGGCGTTAGGTCCACACCTTTACGCTCAAATCTTCATAGTTGAATTGCCGAAATGTTTCGTAATACTAGTATTTATTACCTCAGTGGGCTACATTTTGTCCCCCCGATCCCCCGAGTAGTTTATATGTGAATGGCTAACCTGAGTCACGTGAGCAAGTCCAAGGAAGTAGCACATGATGCAAAAACCCAATGTGATGACGGATTTATATCGACGGAAGCCTGGTCTCCAGTCTGCTAGCACTGTCGTGACCGTCTCTACCCCCACAAACTGTATTACAATGCAGATAAATAAACAACACATACATGTAAATAAACGAATAAACAAACAGATAAATGAATGAATGACTAAAAATTAGTAACTACATTTAAACAAGCACTATTGTATTTAAATGTTGACCTGACTGTCCAGTCCAAGATTGAATAACATGAAGAAGAAAATGAAAGACCAGAATGGTGACGCAGGCATTTGCTTGATTCCTTCAGGGTAAGCTATGAACGCCAAGCCAGGCCCTGCAAACGACCAATCGTTACTTTGGTTACTAAACAGGGATTATAAACACTACTATTTCATAATGGCAAAACTGATCAGTCGGATTAAATGTCTGGGGCTAAATACAGAAAAACTATCTAATAATCTGGCAGACAGGCCGCGTTTCCCTGGGCTCTCGGATTCTTGAAACGTAAACAATCATTGTAATAAGAGTATCTCATACACGGAGTGAGAGACGCGGTGGCTCATGGTAAGTGCGCTCGTCTCTAGCGAGCGGTCCGGGTTCGAGTCTTGGCCGGAGACACTGTGTCGTGTTCTTGGGCAAGATACTTTACTCTCACAGTGCCTCTCTCCACCCAGGAGTATAAATGGATACCGGCTAATTTAATGCAGAGGTAACTCTGCGATGGACTAGTATCCCATCCAGGGGGGGAGTAGAAATACTCCTAGACTTCATTCAGTGTAATATGTTATCCAAAAACTAAATATGTAACACAGTGATACCTTACAAAAACAAACTTAAATAATTCTCCAAACTACGCAGAGTTTGGTGAGTTCACGTAGCTATTTTGCAGAGGACGGCTAAGAAATGGACCAAGATGTATAACGTACGCGTAAAGCCAGTGTACTGCTCACGAAACCTTTTCTTTAGCGACTTCTCCAATCTTGTTGCTGTCGTAGCGTGCTTAAAATCAGTCAAATGCGTGGCTGACTTCGCAGCTATTTGTAATCTATCTTACCTCCTTTCACAACGTCTGGCACCGGGACGCCAAGCGTGTGGCTCATGTAACCCATCATAGTAAATATGACAAAACCAGCGAAGAGACTCGTACCACAGTTGATAATGGAAACAATTAGCGTATCCCTATGGAGAGAACAACGATTTATAACTTAAGATTACACTTGATTGTAATAAGGGTCGATCTAAGCATGAAATGAATCTCAAACGATAGCGTTTGAAAATGCAGATATCAGGAGCCCGTTAGCTACGAAGTATTTAAGCGAAGAAACGGAATGGCGTAATCACATTGTGAGGTCAAAGTCAAAGAGGAAAGGGCAGACCCAACAATACCAAGCTCGTTCTGCAGAAGAAGCTAAAGAAAGTCGACCTGACATGGAGTAAGTTAGAACGGAAATCTCAGGAGAGAACGATTTGGTGCTGAAGGGTTATTCAACGAGTTATACGAAAGGACAACAGCAGCCAGTATTCTGTAAAGTACTCAAATATGATTATTAGTTCACTCACTTTTCACAATTGTTGCGAAATTTGTTGTAGCTTCCATAGGTTATAAGCCCACCAAATCCAACACTGAGCGAGAAGAAAATCTGACCAGCAGCCTGCACCCACACCTGCGACAAGCAAACATAAATCTCGTCACAATCGATTAAAATACGTGATTCAAACAAATAGGAAAACGTATCAGACATATTACCTGCGGATTCTTTAATTTCTTAAAGTCTGGTTTGAGGTAGAAAACAACTCCCTCTCCTGCTCCTTCCAAGGTGGCTCCCCGAATCAACAGGATAAGCAGAACCAAATAAGGAAAGGTAGCTGTGAAGTAAACGACCTGAAGGAAAGAAAAAAAGACGGGTCCAATGTTTTGAATATAGGTTAATACAGCTCTTATAGTTTCTATTACAGTGTGACATGAAGAAGTTACGTTCACAAACTCATTAACAATTCATCCAGTCAAAACAAAGAGAATCACAACCGTGAAAGAAGTTTGGATGGGTGATGTAGCAGCTCTCGTAAGGTCTCACATGAGTGGCTTGATACTCTTTCAGAGGACAATAGAACAAACAACAGAAACAATATCCCTAGCCCTACAACAATGCCAGCTGCTAAAATGACCAAACAATAGCAGCTTAGAGAGCTGCTACACTTACATCTAAGAGCTCATGGAGCTCGTTCACAATACGTACTTGCAACTTAAAATTTAAAAATCTAGAACCCTAATACTTTAAGTTCAAGTTCAAGTTTATTGCACACTTTTTACAGAAAACAACTTAACAGAAGACGATAAACAATGATCTAATACAAATAGAAACCGACTAAAAGAAACAATATTTAGTTGTGTACAGTGACCAACGTAGCCAATGGGCTTTTGATTTGATATAAGTTGGAGTTGGCCGCCCTAAAGCTAAAAAGTTTAAAAAAATAATCACCTTATATATATATATATATATATAATGTAAAACTAAAATTTAAAATGGTAACAAAATACGTACTGATGGTAAAAACCTAATTAGATTAGAAATTACCATTACTTAAAATCAACATTAAAATTTAATGTTGGTATGTACAATGAAATTTTAAAACCTTTAAAATACCGGTGGTATAATGGGGAAGCAGCTAAGCATCAATGTTTGCAGTAAATCCTTGAAAAGGTTGACATTGCTGGCCTATCTCACACTTAAAGGTAATCAGTTCCACAGCTGCGCACATATGTAAGTAAACGATTTTATATCATTTTTTCTGGTTTGGATACCCGGTTTGAATTTGATTCTGACGATATTATTTCTCTGTTTACTCCTCGCTCTGTTTCGATTCAGAAAATAGATCAAACGGCACTCGAGACAGAGTTTGACCACATTTTCAATTCTTTTGTTTAATTTTCGGAGACTTCTCAGCTATCAATAGAAAAATTCATTCCAATTCTCAGCTATTAATGAATATTGCAGATCTCAGATCTTATCTGTGAGTGAAACAACTATTTCTCGGTGTTTGGATATCCCGGTGAAACATTCTCTCTCGTGTTTGATATCTTACATAAACGGCTTGCTATGTAATTTGACGAAGGACAATAAAAAGGTCGAAATATAAAGATACCTTGCCCGCAGATTTAATTCCTTTCCACACACAGAAGTAAACAATGATCCATCCGAGCAGGAGACACATGGCGAGTTCAAAGCGTACTTCACCTGCTGCTCCAATACCACTGGATATTTCAAGAACCTTATCGCTGAAATAGACAGAAAAAAGATTTAACGAGCTTCGACATCTTGAATGTATCTTAAAACTATAAGGAACTTTGGTAGAAGTGACAAATAGTCCCTGTATGAACTATGACAGCCTGTAAAATTGGGTGTAGTCCCGAGTCTCTGCATGTTTCAAAACAAAAGTAAAACCGTATTTGCTCCAAAGTGAAAAGATCTGTGGGCATAAATAATTTCTTGAACTTGATTACTATTGTCAGTCGATGATCAAAATTTTTCACAATAGATTACCATAGGAACAGTATGACCTGCTAAAAGGTAAAGCCAAAAAACTGTTTTGAACCAACTCATTTCAAAACAGGACGTTTACACCTTGTTCAAAAATTGGGAAAATTTCATCATTTAATTGCTAAATAGGCAAAATTGGGAGAACCATTCAGGCTAGCAGATTTTAACTGATCAAGTTGAGCGTATACTATTTTGAAATACACGTTTTTCACTTACTTGAAATATTCTTCTTCTGGAGATATCCATTTACAGTTGTCTGTAGAAATATTCAGGGCTAGACAGTCAGGGGGTGATGCACGGTCTGTTCTGAAAAACGCAATATAAAGTGCATTTTGATTTAATAACTGTTCGCCATTTATTAAAACTGATTTTTTCGTTAAGCAGGCAGGTTACGAAAATAAAGAGAATGATCATCAACTCTGTTTTGTTTTGTTTTTTAACCAGGTGATTGGATAAGGTAATAGCAGAGTTTTCATTTGCTTAGCCATCATTGTATATGGGAAATTATATCATGCTCTACATATAATTTAAAAGGTGCGCGTAGTTTTTTGCAGCGTCTTTTTTTTATATTTTGCGGGTCATTTATGACAAGATAATTATCTCACTCACACCTATTTGATATGAGATAATTATAGCCAACTCGCATCTAACGCGCACTGGTTGAGTAATTGGTAACTGCAACCTGGAGAATTCCATTCGTTCTCCAGCTGTCTCGAGGAAGCTTGCCCAACAGACGAGATAAAGCGTGCGCGACAATGTTGAAAGGTAGCATGGGAAATGGTAGCTTAGCGTTGTTTGCTCGAAGTTCACAGTACTTCTATTTTGCAGGATAACATCTCTTGAAACAGCTAAATTACAGAAATTAGGTTTGGGTTTTTTTAAGGTGTGTTTATCTAACACATGGAGTGGTGAGGGCACTCGCCTTCCACCAATGTGGCATGGGTTCGATTCCGGCTTGGTGCTACATGTTGGTGAAGGTTTTTTCCGGGTACTCTGGTTTTCCTCCCTCTACAAAGACAAACATTTCCAAATTCCAAATTCGACCAGGTTAGAGAATCGGCATGAAAACCAGTTGGGGCTGATGTGGTTTCCTCGGTAAATATTCTAATTTATATAACGTAGAGGGAGACATATAATACGTACTGGCATAACTTTGAGTTCCAAGATTTATCACACGATTCCCATGGTAGATGCTTCTGGAATGATGCAAACAGGTAGTAAAATGTCCACGCCATGATAACATTGTAGTAAACACTGCAGAGGAAGGTGATAATCACCATGCCAAGACCAATACCTAACAAAACAAGCACATCGATAAATATAGCATTACACCCTACAAGTTACCACTTGACAATCAGTTACTTGTATTTTTTTTGTTCTATATTCTAGTATGGTATTCATCTCGCGTTCACTGTGTTCAATGCTCGTATGTGCGTACTGACCTTAACTTGCATGAATATATTTGTAAAACTGGCAGCCTTTAGTCTCAAAAATCTGTAGTTATTTAAGGTAGCAAGACTTCTCCCTCTTTTTTTTTAAAAAATAAGTTCTACATAAAGTTCTACATAAAAATGTGAATGGCGGAAATAAATAAAGCTGGTTGTTATTGTTGTAATTAGCCAGCTCGTCAGCGTTGCGAAGTGTAATTTTGAATTTCATGATTCTCTTGAATTTTAACAATACTTCAAAATTTCATTTCAGTCATTTAACCTGAGCGCTCTGTATAGCTATCTCACCTCCCAGGGCAGGACAATACGCTGCCCAGGCACCGACCACACCCTGTTGCACATACTGACCAAGTGCAACCTCGAGGTAGAAGATAGGGATTCCACAGAACACCAGACAGATCAGATATGGGATCAGAAACGAGGCTGCAAGGGAAAAGCAAAGTAATAATAAAACGGCTGGTATTGCTTACTTCTGCTAATGCTTTCCAAAGCTCGAGAAGTCCGTCTCCAAATGACTCAGCAGATGCCCGAGGCAAAAGATCAAAGGCCTCTTTGAGGCTACGACTATTTTGCATGATGAAGTACATGCATCAGTATAAGCAGAAAAGATG
>OMLO01004421.1_pt1 | contig 11758 bp, 7 predicted proteins | sample 1674811 | NCBI WGS metagenome assembly OMLO01 (sample SAMN06265003, study PRJEB25207) | coral metagenome | isolation source: Coral host | place: Mexico:La Bocana,Puerto Morelos, Mexico | collected 2008-11-13 | reverse complement strand
GAATAACTAGTGGACCAAAGAGTAACTTTACTTGTTTAAGAGTAACTTTATTTGAAATGGGAAGCCATTTTGTTTTTTTCGGCTGCTCGGAGGTGAATAGTACTTGGCTAACCACCTCCGAGCTAGCCAATCAGCGCGCGCGAAAAGCACTATTCACTTGTGTGGTATATACTAAATTAAATTATTCCGACCGGAATCAACATAACGTATGGAAACATTAGGCATAATTTTAAAGTTGATCTTGGAATATCAAGTTTCACATTCTCCTACGGAAACAGTATAACGTAGGAAAACATAAGGGAGAATTTTGAAGTTGATCAAGTAACCTTGGCTTCTTCTTCTTGTGCTTTACGGACTTTCTCTTGCAGCACTGACAGCCTCTGTTGTTCTGCTCTTCTTTGCTTCTCATCAAGATGCTGTTGACGCTGTTGAATCAGCTCATCCTTCAGTTCGCGAGCTTTTTGCACCTTAAATGCATAAAAGAAACAGCTATCAAGCAATTGGCCAAAATTGATAAACAACATTCAGTGTAAGAGCCTAGTGGTTTAAGAACCTGCTGCTATTTTAAACCCCCCAAAAATATATACAAGCCTCCAAGGTTAAGAAAATCTCTTCAGTCAAGACCACTTTTCACGCAAGTACTTTAAACTATAATTAGATCATTTTTATATCACTACTAAGAAAAAAAATATTTGCCGAATTTTGCAAACTTCATGTACTACACGTGTACCTTTTCAGAGAGCATCTGAAGACTTTGTAGTCTTTCTTCCAACATACGTTCTCGTTGCTGCTGTGCTTTCAGCTGTTAACAAAAGGTATAAAAACAGCAAGAGTTTAACCTAAGAACTGCAATTTTGCAATGTTTGACAGAGAAACAAGAAGTACAAAGTACTTACCACTTAGTCACCACAATTTAAGTTACTATTCAACATTTTGGACAGTTGATAAAAGTTACAAAATTCACCATCTGGCACAAAAAAATATGCTTAGTTACACTGCATTTTAACTACTACTTAATTGTATGGTTTAGTTTGATATCTATTCAGAATCAAAGAAGCCTTATACCTGTTTTTCTTCGTGAATTCGAATAACTTCCTCTAATGGTCTGTGGAGAAATTCATGTACATGTAATTACTACAAGAAACAAACTGCAACTAAACAGTGACAGACAAAGAAAATTAACCAGAAATTGTAAAAAAGAAAACGAAACAAAAACAGCATCCTCAAGGTACCTTGGTCTATATTGGACAAGGAAGACTGTTCCTTTGTTTGTTTGCTTTTGTTATTTTTTGCCATTTACAAAATAATATTTAAAAAAAACATAATTGATGTATAAGGCAAGGAAGCCCAGAAACCAATAGGGCTTATGTAAAGATACCTCAGCCTTATCAAAAGTATAAAAATACTGTCATCCGCACACAAAATTATTATAACGTTATGAGCCCCTTTAGAGTGCCACACAGCTTTTTGGCAAAATAACATTATTTCAGGTTTTCCTTGTTGTTGCACAAATTGTGTTTGTTACATTATACACATACCTTTTCCTTGAGGGTGACGACAATCTTTGATGAAGATGAACAGCCCGCCCAGGAGGTCTCTCAGCTTGCTCCACTAAATCACCCCAGCTACTTTCCATATCAGCAGAATGGTCAGCTGGAAAAATAACATGTTCATTAAATTTCATAAGTATAATTATGTTATGCAATGTCAAAGACTACTAAAAGTGGTTCCAAAGCAGTAACTGTAGTGAAACTGCTGTTCACATACATGTACAACGAATTGCAGAGACATGAAAACTGCTAACAACATTCAACAATGTTATTTAATATGTATGTACATTAGCCTCTCACTAACTGAGTAAGATGGCCGTACTGGGGAATATTGGTCTGAGGTTGTGGGAGTGCTTGATTTTCCAGTTTTCAAAAGCCGAAAATACCTCGTGACATGGAAACAGTCCTTACAGCGTAATTCTGACCAAGAAAGAATCAATCAGAATTCTCAGATTTGCCTCAAGACTACCTTGTCATATAATTACCATGTACAGGACTGGTATTAACATTACTTCCTACTTCAATTAAGATTACTGTATACCTAAGGAAGTTTCTGAGAGTAAACAAAATATTTCCATTTGACTTGTAGCTTTCAAAAAACTTGACAACTCATTTTAATTCAAAATTATTGGTATAGTTTAACAGCCAGCTCTAATGATAAGCTTTAATTTTATATACATGTAAGGGTATTGATATCTTCATGTTCAGTTCAAACCAGATGCGCTACAACACTTGGATGCAAGACATCTAAAAGGTGTACAGTAACCTTAACACATCACAAATCTTCACTAACTTTTATACCTTTAAGAAATAGATGTACCATGTTTCTATTGAGTTATACACACGAAACACAAGTGATAGTTTTTCAGAGAATTGCCCCTTACCATCATACTTTGCGATCATCTCTTCCCATGTCAGTGTGGTTCCTGAGTTGACCAGTGAATTCTGAAAAGAAGCAACAGATGATCACAAAACTTCTAGTCAAGATAACCTTTCTTTGCTTGCTCAATTTTTTGGGCTTTATGATTAACTAATATTGATGAACAATTTTTGATGCAATGTGCCATCATATTATATTCTTTAAATTCTTTCAAGCTGTCCCACCATTACAATAATATTAATGTTTAACAGTTATGACAGTTTGATGCTGCACTGAGACCATATTCTCTAGTGAAGTAATCCAGATACTAACTGGGAAAAAAACACCGTTGACAAACAATGTAAATTGCACACAATCATGTATAAATACATTGTATGTGTCTACAAAGTATGCTGAACATCCTGGATAATTTAAGGCTTACATGTACATGTAAGGGTTTCCAAATGGGTTTCCAGTGACAAAACATGTAGGCTGTTACACAACAGAAATTTTAAGCAGAAATGGTGCAACTGTCTTTAAACTGGCCAGTTAAACTTCTTACTAATTGCACTTCTAGCACAATAATTATAGTAAATAGCAACTTACACTGTCTCCGTTTGTTGTAACACTGCAATTTAATGAGTTATCCACCACATTGATATTTTCAATATCTTCCTGCTGCTCAATATCAGAGGTCTGACTCTCACTTTCACCATTTATTGCTGTTACTAGTTCTTCTTCTTCTGCTATCTCTTTTGTCAAATGCTCCTCATGTTCAATAACAGATGCAATAGTTTGGTTGTGCCATTCTTCTATCTGTCGTGACAAACTCTCTTCTTCCTCCATTGCCGCTGACAGTGCCTTGTCATGTTCAATGTCTGATAACGTATCCTGCTCATCATAGCCATTGAGAAAAAGAGCTGGAGTGTTACTGTCATTATCAATTTCCAGTAACTTCTCAGAGGATTCACCTGTATTTAAATAAAGTTCTGTACAAACTTTTTTATCATCAACATGATTTCCAACATGACCATTACTACATGTACCATTCATAACCCTTGGTGTTCTCAGATCATTTGATTTGGTTTCCCTTTTTCCATTTGCAAGTTTCTCAGAAGTCTTATTTGCTTTCTTTGCATGATTGCCATGCGTCTTTCTTCCATGATGAACAGTTTCCCACCCTTCATCATCACCATCATCATTCACATCTTGAACAAGGCAATCTTCCAAATTGCCAGATAAACGTCTTAATCCAGGACTGGCATTTTGATGTTCTTGATCAATAGTTTTTGATGGAGCACTGGGAGAATTTACACTAGCTGTGGTCCCTCGCACTTTGTCAGCCCAAGATTGTACTGGCACTAAATTTCCTGATTGATTAAGTGACTGACTTAATGGTGTAACAGATTGTGAACTGAAGTCTAAGTTGCGCACAGGACTGGTCGAGTTTCTATCAAGTGATGTCTGTAAAGTATTGGCACTAGAGAATAGTGTTTTGCCAGGAGAAGATTTTCTTACTTCCCATGCTAGAGATGTTGGCCTGAAGAGAATAAAATAAAAGGTCCTCACAATCTTAATGTGTAATTAATCACAGCTGCAGTGATGTGCATGCAGTGCCATCAGATGATATTTGAAAAACTACTTTAATGTGATTAACATCAAATTGTGGGTTATGACTCAGTCCATTTGATCAAAAGTAGGTTCAGTGTACATGTAATCCTCATTTGAAATTAATTAACAATTATTCACTGAAGTGGAGGTAAAATCCACCACTTTCACTGACACTGAGGTGAATAATTGTTTTAGACATATATACCACACAAGCTGAATAACACCAGACCAGAGTACATGTAGCTTAACTTTTTTAAGAGTAACTTAATTTGAAACGGGAAGCCATTTTGTTTTTCTTTGGCTGCTCGGACGTGAATAGTACTAGGCTAATCACCTCTGAGCTAGCCAATCAGTGCACGTGAAAAGCACTATGCACTTGTGTGGTATATACTAATTTACAACATAAAAGCTTCATGGACTGTAAACAAGGTAAGATAAGCTTGCTGAAGGTAACCAATAACAGCCTGTCAGTTTATAATTTCATATATCAATTAATTAATTTCTTCTAGTCTTCTACATGTACTTCCCTTGGCCAGAGAACACCTAACATATGTACATGACATTCCTGTCTATTCTATCACAGATAACACCCAGAACAATATTTGAATGCTTTTTAAATTTGCATTAATTTTATTATCATTATCATTAGAACCATGTCGGCAGCCCTGATTTTAATACTTAACAAACAGGGCTATCAGTAAGCACCATAACCTGTAACACCTCTTAGGTCTGATTTTTCCTTGATGTTACAGGTGGCATTGCCGTTGTTGATAGAACTTAGAATTTAAAATAGATTTAAGATAAAATTTATGCACAAAGTAACAAGCTTGTTATGCAGTGGATGAGAAGGTTACAAGTGACTCAGAGTTTCATGACAGCCCTTACAAATGAATCTAGAACTTCCAGGGTACATGTATGTAATGCAACCATACCTGTCCTTGTAGTCAGCTTTTTCAAATGCATCTTGCACATTTATTCTGTTAATCAAAGCATTGAAGTCTCGACGGCACTGATCCAGCATCATAATTACCTCCTGTTTGAAAACAAGATACACGTAGAATGTCAAGACAATTATTTATGAAGGAAAAGGAAAACAGAAATGAGATTACACTTGAAGATGCATATACAGTGTACTACACATCTACACCCATTCAATAATAACTCCCGGTACTTATTAACCTTAAAGGTTCAGTCTTAACAGCAATAGCAAGATCAAGGTCAAGGTTCAAGATTTTCCTGGTAAGACTGAACCTTTGAGATTAATAAGTTGTTTCCTATAGTTACAGCTTTTTGCATTGTTTTTGCTTGCCTGTTATTGGTCCACAGACATACAGAAATGTACAGGAAAATAATGCTCTAGAATTAGCCAATTGGAGTGCATGTTATATTGGCTACAAACACAAGCCACATACATGTAATAACACATTTTGTAGCTTAGAGCTGTAGAACTACATACATGCATGGGGGAATGTGACCAAATGCCTACCCCAAGTTTTCCTGGGCTAAAGATCTAGCTGATGAAAATTAAATGCAAAAGTGAAAATCTGCCAAATGGGTCAAACAAAGCTTGTTGATAAAAGAAACACGTAAAGCCCTGGTCAAACAGCCCATGATACATAATGTAGTTGATGATAGTTGACAATAACAAGCGATTTTCATTTGACCACCAACTGTCATGCACTTTCATCGACTATTATCGACTACCAGCATCATTCATTTTGAGCTTGTTTCTTCACGATAGTCAATGATATTTTTTCCCGTTTCACCTTATGTATGATAGTTTTGCGGTCAGCTGTTTTCCCCAAAAATCAGTGGGCTTGTTTAAATTGGGCACCATAAATTCCTCATGAGGCTCAGCTGCAGCTTCAGAAATTCATGTTTATATTGAAGACAACAACCATGACAAAGAAAATATTGAATGAAGACCAAGATAACAATTGAAAGAGAATATATATCTTCTGAAGAAGAGACGCCACAAAAAAAAAGCGAATCACAAAACGTTGATTGGGTAAGAAGGGAAATGCAGTGAGATGGAGTAACAACCTGATATTACAAATGTATGTCTGATAGACAGGCCTGCCTTCGGGACATTTTTTCGAAAGATTACCACAGCAGAGATATCATTGTAAACTATCACAAATGTCTTTCGCCATTTGACCATGGGGATGACAGTTGGTGATAGTTGATGATAGTAAGGAGAGAATCAATTATCATCGTCTACCATGCACCGTTTGAGTAGGGCTTAATATCTACAGTATTGTACCATTACCTGACATTCTACAATGCTCTCATCTGCCTCACAAGTGCCATAAATTTCATCCACAGCTCTTTTCAGGTTATCAAACAAGTAACTCCAGTAGCGAGCTCTTAAGTCATTTTTCTTTCCCGAGAAGGAGCCGGACAATTTCCTACTACCTGAGCGAGACCGTCCTGGCGACTTGGGTCCCCCTTTCTGTGCAGGAGAAGCCTCCCTCTCAGATGAGCCTGATTTTTCTGGTGTAGTGGTACGTTTTCTGTTCACCATCCTTGGTTTAGACTTTTTTCCTTTATCTGGTTTATGGGAACAAAGAGACCAGAGTACAGTTACAAGTTGCTTTCTCATAGTGTAAATAAGCAGATCTTAATAGCTTCATAGTTTCAGTCAAAATGTGAGATGGTTAGTCCCTTGAACAACACTGAATCCACTGCATGACAGAATTCTCTATAATTTGCAATTTTATTTCTTAGAAAACAAAGCCTACATGTATGTACTTCACTTTAATTTGCAAAATAATGTAAATTTCTAATTTTTCCTGACACCTTGAGCGTACATTTACACCTACTTTCTAACAAATTAAAGTAATTGAATGTTAAGTTTGTCTTTTCTCAAATACTTCATGTGCTTAATGTAACAGTTACTGTAATTAGTTTTCCTTGCATATTTGATGGTAAAAGAATTAAAAAGACTGTTTAAACACATTCAGTGCCTGACATTTTTTATCATATATATGGACAACATAGCATAATGCACACTTGTATACAGATATCTACTATCTACTACAAAATGCTACTCCAACCACATTACAAATTCATCTGAACATTTACAGTATATTTAGTGTTTTATACTCACTACAAGTACATGTATGCCAAAGAATCCACACTATATGGCATGGTAGTCTTGTGGTAAATTCAAGCATTCTGATTGACTCATTCTCAGTCAGGACTTTGCCATATGGACCATTTCCATGGAAACAGTCATAAGCAGTGTATTTTTTGTTAATTCCATTATAATAAACTGCTCACTAACCTATCTTAGGGAATATTGGCCCTCAGTCATGTTAAATATACCACAATATAATATTATAATGTTTAACTTGCCACATAATAAACTACATGTATTTACTACATGTAGCCTACAATGTACATGTACTTGGGAACATTAGCCCTCAATCATTTTTAATCAATAATATTATAATATAATATTTACAGTAATTTGCCCTATACTACAATATTGCATGGACCTTGAGGTACCTAAATTCCCCAGTATGACCCTAGGCTTGTGCTCTGTTAGAATGAGGTTAATACCAGTATATTCACACACAAAGTACACTGATGTTGATTTTAGTTATTATTCCTGGGAGTGGTTTTAGACAAAATAAAAACCTATAATGTAAAATACTGTACAGTCTGTAAAACTAGAATTACATACTTGAATATTTACATATTTATTTACAATAATGTGTACATCTGACCAATCCATCAACTAGAGTTGAAAGTTACTCTGTGAGAATATATAGAATGGGCAAAACACAACAACTGCAACATCATGAAAAGAAGAAGTATTATTTTTCTTTTTACAAGAATGTGAGACAAGAAGCAAATTTTTCAGACATGAAGTAAACACACAAAGGCATTTTGCTTACAATATTCCAACAGTGATCTCTTCAGAATAAACCAAATCCAAAATAATTTGGAAAACAGGATACTTGTGAAGAGTGTATTGCTTTAAATATTGCTTTAATATCTACAAAGATTTCAACCTTTCTCTAGGGAGATTTTTTCATTTAGATATTTCAATAAAATTGAAGATACACCACAATACATGAGTTTTGCATAACACTTCATTGATTAATTTTTCATGACTGCCAACCTTGGGTTTTGAGTTTTAAACCACTTGGCATTCTGCCCTCAAGAGTAAATCCTTTCAGTTAAATGCAATTGATGTATCAGATGGAAAATTCATGCCAGTAAAGGAAGAAACTAAATGGTTTTAACCCACCCATTTTTAATTTCAGAAAATACTAAATCCCCCCTGCAATTATACAGCTAATCGTAAAGCTTGCTGCTACCACTCTATTTACAAACGTGATGCATTTCAGTCAGAAATAAATTTCATGAATACATCAGATTTTATACCTGCCAGCAAATTTCTTTCCTCAAATGTTCCCTTATGTTGATTTCATGAAATATTTTCTGATTTCATTCTCAAGATCTTGTGTTGTTGTGTCCCAGCACAGTGTACAGTCCATTTCATTAAAATGAATTTTGAGTTCAAATTTAAAAGGGCGTATCCTACAAATATTATACATAATAAGACTGAAAAATACAATATGGATCACAAACAAAGGGGAATAATAATTATTTATAAGGACAGGGTTTGCATATCATTAACCACAGTAAATGTGATCAAAATCAATTATTTATAGTTTCTAAATAAAAGCCTTTATTGTGGGTATGATTTTAAACACACTGCCCTATAAATTACAAAGATGGTATTTGATTGATCATTCACTGACATCACAGCAGGAAAAGTGGCAAAATGTTCAATTTAAAAGAAGAGATTTTAATTCTGTAACTGCAGAGTTATGTTAATTTTGAAATCCAAATTTGCATGATTGACTGTCTAGACGTTCTAGCACACAGGAAAAAATATAATTCACTGTAATAAATGGGTACAGACTGTAACAATATGCATAACATTTGATGCAACAGCAGAAAAAGTGCTTTAGGGATATTCTTTGCTAAACCATCCTCAACCTTATAAAAATATCATAGCCTAAACATTATTAAACACAAAGCCTAACATACCACTTATTAAAAACAAATTATTATGCAAGATCTCTAATTAAAATCACTTCTTTTGATTTTTTTCTCGGGTGCATGGTACATTATGCTTCATAGTAACTAGTAGTATGAGTATTTCCAAGGAAAAAAATTAATACTTACTAAGGAAAAAAATTATACTTACTACTAAGCTCAAGTGTAATTATGAAGAAGCCATAACAGACAAAAAAAATAACAATACATGTCTAGTCATGTATGTAATTTGATGGTTTGTTTATTAGAAGTGATTTTAGCTTGAACATGAGAATTTGGCACCCCGGGGTCAACCAGACACCATTTGAAATGCCACTTGGAATAATTTTAATTAATTTAACAATACCTGATCAAGGCATGCATAATTGTTTCACAAATGCCATGGCCATTCAACGACTTTTTTTCTTGCATGATACATTCGAATACAAAATGTAGCACACTTCACTAATCACAAGGCTTCAATACAGTCACAAAAGCACAAAAGTGTTGTTTGAACACTGAATTCATTTGATAAAAATGGATTTGAACCTGGCTAGATGGAATGTCCTTGTGTTATCCTCTTACATGTACACACCATAGGTAAGATTTTATAGTGAACTTTCATACCCTGTAGGTCCGGGTATGCTTGACATGTTAGTTAATTGAGTATAAAATTTGAAGTTGTAGATGTAGATTAAGGCACATTACAAATTAATGTATTACAGTGCACATGTCTGTCAGCTGCCCCATGTGTGATCACTGATTACTTAAAACCTACACAAGAAAACAATTTTTCATACATTGTTAAATCCTTAAGAGGTTCAAAAAAGGGCTGCCACAATTAAGTTTTGTCTCAGCTGTTAAGTTGATCTTCACCCCAGTAACAAGACATACATACATGTATCAACAACAGACAAGTTCGGTCGTAATGTCAAGTGGCCATCAAGCATACTCAGACATAACTAGTGTTATGGATTATGGCTCTAAACGATGCCACAAGAATTATATATTATAAGTTATTACATACCGGTATGTTGCAGTTTGTTGCAAAATATAGCCAGCTGCAACTGAACTGAACTATTTATGTTATGACAAAAAGTGGGAAAATCAACTACCTACTCCAGCAATGTAGTCTGACACTAGTCTTACATGAACCTAAAAGCTTTTTGACAATACTGTATCATATTCTGTATAAAGTCTGCATACAAGCCAAGTGGCCTACCAGGCTGGTGCTTACATGTATGACCAGGTTCATTAGCATGAAGTGACTGGGAGTATTATTTTCTACTCTCCCCTGGAAGGGGTGCTAGTCCATTGCAGGGTACGTTACACCCTGCATTACATTTTCTGCATTACACCTGATTGGAGTTATATATGACCAACCTGTCTGAGTCTCCAAAAAAAAAAAAACTATTCTAAAACCTTCATGTACGTACCATCCTGATTGTGATCTGTGACAGGAACAGACCAAGTAACCAGGTTCCTGGCAGCTCTTCCTTCTTGTTCAACAAGTTTACGAACATGATCATGGCTGTTTGTGCGATGAACATTTTTCTGTTGATGCTGTTGAGATAACATATAGATAAAAGAGTTCTTATCAAAATACAGGTAAAATTATGTATAGAGTGGAGTCCCTTATGGTCACCAACAGGTCATGAAAATTTGGCCATATTACCGGTAATGAGGTGACCGTATTAACAAGATAGAGTCAAAATTAGGCAGGTACAAAAGTCAGAGCGGATCAACTCGGATCCCTCACCTCGGATCAACGTAAAAAAAATGTTAACACCTCGAGAAATCATCCTAGCACAAATCTCTAAGCTAACCTTAGTAAAATGGCACAAACGTAGTTTTGGCCTAAAAAAAATGTTTTTCGTTCAATTGAGGTGAACAATCCAAGTTGATCTGGTCCAACTGTTGTACCTGTATTTCAAAATTTATTACTCCAGTCTAAATCAAATTAAGTCATAAATTCAACTTATGAACAACAGTTCCTTAGTAGGTATACAGAATGCAAATAAAATTCTGTAAAAACGAAACTTCAATCACTGTCTACATACATGTACAATATTAACAATAGAAAGATGAACACTGGTTTGAGTGGCTGTATAAATGGGGTAAAATCAAAGAAGATTAATCTACGAATGAATCAGAATCCTGCAATCTGATTGATTCCTAGCACAGAATGATCTGTGAGGTAAGCAATAGGAGAGAGAGGGTTGATCTGGGATCCTGGCAGGGGTAGGGTTAGGATCTGAGGAATGAATGTTATTTTTCTTAAGAGCCCTGCAAAAAGAAAAAAATATGTAATCAAGGACTTACACCATTATATTCTTGCTATTCTTAGCAAAAAAATTATTCTACTATATCCTTATGCTAAAATTTGAAAGGCAAGAATGAAGCTAGACTGGAATTTCTAGAGCAAAAGGGACTTGGGCTGAACCCTTGTCAACTATACCATGATAGAAATCTTAAGCTGAAAAGATAATTGTTTAATAGATTGAAACACAAGTGAAACGTTAGGAGAATATTGAATGTTATTTTTTTCTTGGCTTGTGAGCGGGCAGAATTCTCTAAATCCTGCAATCTGATTGGTTCCGGGAGCAGGCAGAAATTTTCGATCTTGCCCGCTCACGGAGCGATTCCGCCCGGCTAGCTCGCTGTGTGACAAAATTGAGCTCCC
>OMLO01004420.1_pt1:0-7500 | contig 11759 bp, 5 predicted proteins | sample 1674811 | NCBI WGS metagenome assembly OMLO01 (sample SAMN06265003, study PRJEB25207) | coral metagenome | isolation source: Coral host | place: Mexico:La Bocana,Puerto Morelos, Mexico | collected 2008-11-13 | reverse complement strand
AGTCTGGAATCCCAGTTTCCGGTCACTTAAGCACCGGTAAAAGTTTTTAACAGAAATGCATAGAATAGCCTGCGGGAAATTTTCCGTCTGCGACCGGTCACCCCAAAGCATAGCATTATGCAGACTCTAGACGGCAGACCGTATAGACCGTGCAGACTGAGTACTTTTTGTTTCCTTTTTTTCGTTGAAATCTTAATTTCACGAAACACGGACGCTAACAAGCAAGACAGAGTACTTTTGCTTTTACTTTGATCTTGGATTTTTAGTCTCCTTTTGTTGTAGGTACTTCATATATGTTATTTATAATGTACCATAATATTGCAATTCTGCTTTGTTACTTTGCTTCCTTCTGTCACTCTTTTCATTTGAGATTCTCTGCTGGAGTCACTCACAGTGAAATACTTTGCTTACCTGTTGCTTACTTGAGATACTTTGCCTTACTTGAGATAATTCTTAAGTAAAAGCAAAAGTACTCTGTCTTGCTTGTTAACATTTGTGTTCTGTGAAATTAAGATTTCACCAAAACAAGGAAACAAAAAGTACTCTGTCTGTACAGTCTGCACAGTGTGTGTGGTCTGCACGGTCTGCAGTCTGCAGAGTCTGCGTTTTGGGGTGACCCGTCTGCGGCGCTTGCTATACATAAAAAAGAAACAAGAAAAACTCAGAAATTATTGCTGAACCTCTGACACAGGCTATACTTTGGGGAAGAATGTAGATGTTGTTCATAGTGATAGAGGGGTGTCTGTTGTTGTTGTTGTTGTTGAAAGATTTCAATAGTAGTAAACGTGTTTGGATTCCAGCCCTATCCCCCACCTTGGGGCAAGGAACTTAGCTGAAGAGTGTTCGGATTGGTACATGGAAGGTTTGGAAAATCAGGCCAGTTGTAGCAAGGTAGCATTTGTAGAGGTAGTTGTTAATTGATGGAGGTTGGGCTAAAAGTGATCAGGTTTTATTATGTGGTTACTGGACATGGAGACCCTAATTCTACTAGAGGACTAAGTTCAGTTTGTTCATTTACATATTCCTTATTTCCACTGCATGTGAACCTGTGTATATTAATGAAAAAAATAGATTTGGATAGATAGATAGTCTTGATGACTGCCATTTTAAAACATGAGTGAACAAAATTTCAAAATCAATTTTTCACTCTTGAAATTTTGCTGAAATATAAGAAAAAATATACATGCTGATTTGAGGGAGATCCTAAACTTAAAGGGGGTCGGGGAGCGAGGTGAGAAAAAATTTGTCTTGTTTAGTGTTGCTAAGTTAATCTCTGCTGATTTTTTTTTATCTGATCTTCTAACCCATCCAGATGACAATTCCTAAGAATGGTGGTGGAAATTTCGACATCAATGCATTTTCTGTTCATGTAATGTCAGTTGATTACACTCAAGCAAGGTATTCATAAATTAGTAACAGTGTACTAGAACTCTGTTAATATAATTATACTACGCTCACTGATGTGCCATGAAAATCTGAAAATTTGGGTATGAAGGATTATACAGGTTCAATTGGGATTTGGTTAGCACTATTAAGAGGGTGGTTGAGTTTCTGTGTGTTAAAAAGGGTTTTCTTATTCTAAGAAAATGTATTGGTGTTTTGTTGGGACAAAAGAAAATGGCGTAATGATGAGGTGACTATATTAACAAGGTGAAGGTACTGGCAATAATATTTCTGTCAATATTTATTTCAGAGACACTAATTTTTCCATTGTTGAAGATACCCAACTGCTTTTAACAGAGAGAAAAGATGGAGTTTATGCTTATGTAAGTTATGTGTGACATTTGATTCAATAATGTTAATGGTCTTGTCTTATTAACTATACTTGTCTAGTAATCAGAGGGAGGGGACTAAGGGGTATTTTAGACTAGCAAGTTGTTGATAGGGTGTATTGCTAGGGGCATGATATTTAGGTTATAGCAGAGGATATTCAGTTAGAAATTTGGACATCTGATTGTAGGAACTGGGAACTAGAAATACCTTCTCTATTAATAATCCATACTAATACTCCATACATTTAATATTATTTAACATGAGTTTACATCTAAACCTACATCAAGTTTACTACCTGCTTAAATTAAGATTTGACATGATTTATTTCAAGGAAAAGAAGAAAATTCATGTGCACTTATTGGAGGGTTTTGCTGTTTTTTGAATTATTCACCACTACACTGACATTATACAAGTTTGCGATATGTTCTGAATTAGGTTTAGAACAAATAATTGTTTTACTCAGAGCAATTTTCAATTGAGTATCTGGTTAATCACAGCCAAATACAATTGGTTTTGGTTTTACTGCAGTTTGAGATTGATTGGGTACTGTAATTGGTAAGTAGTTGGTTTGGTTTTGGGTTCATGATACTCAATTGAAAACCGTTCTACAGTCTGTTGATTATTAATGGACAAGTGTACTTGACAGTGTGCACAATTTACAGGTTCACCACTTCACGCTGTATGACATTCATGCTCGTGGTTTTGTGAGACCTTACTGCATGTGCTACATTTCCCAATGCAAAAGGTACCAATAAATTGTGTTTATTAATAAATGCTGCATTGACATGATTTTAGAGTGAAATTTATGGCTTCCCAGAAATTGTTCATTGGAGGAGGGAGGGCTAGGATCTATTGATTTTAATTTTAATCAATAGGTTGATTGAGATTACTTCTGATTTACTAATAATTTTGATTTTAAGTAGTTTAAGATTCTTGGTTAGCAGAAATCTAAGTTTACAACTGTCCCTGGATGGTTCACAAACATTTTTATTGGGTCTTGTTGCTGCATTGTAAGAAAACGGTTGCCTGCCAAATAAAAGTATAATTTGGGACTGTATATTGCAGATTCGGGAACATTTGCACTGCTATGAGCAACCTTTGCCACATTACAGGGCTTGAAAAAAGTGCTATCCATTTATATCGGACAAGTAGATTTCCTGTTGGACAAGTAACTTTTCATTTTCACTTGAAAATACCCAATGACAAGAGCCCAGGCGCAGGCAACTAAATAAACAAAAAGTGTGCACCTCACCCAGATCATAAAGGTGCACTGTACATGATTAGTCATGACTATAACTTTTGGTTTGTTTAGCTGATTCAGAATGTTTTTTCCACCCTTTTCACCAAAAAGTTTGGTAGTAGATCCCTTACCTGGAACTGCCATATTTAGAGCTTCATGACTTGTATTTTTTAATAGTCATCGGCATTCGTTGGTTACTTAGCAACAATCACATTCTTCATTATCACATGCCATCTTACTCTTTGTATTGCAGAAAAATGTTTTCTTTTCTGGACAGTCTTATGGATGAGTTTACTAAGGTACAGTTAATTATTATTACTAGTTAAAGAAATTATAAATAAGTATATGTAATAAAGAGAACTCTTGAGGATGTTACTCTATGACATCTTTCTTCCATCCTTGGTCATGCCAGATATATTTATTTCAAGTTATATAGGGTGAAAATCAAGCTACTGTATACATTAAGCTGTCACCATGAAACGAGGCTAACAGGTGCACATATTGTAAACATTTAATATCACGTCCAGTGCATTAGACCTCTGACCACAACTCTACATAGTAATATACATGTAACTTTTATAAATTAATACTTATTTCTTGAGTGATTGACATACCTGGGATAATTTTTAGGTGTCTAGGCTTTTCAGGCATGGAAACAGAATAACATTCTTAAGAGACCTTGAGCAACGTTTGGCTGATGTCATCACCATAAAAAGTTCACACACAGGTCTGTAAGCAACCACTCTCAGCTGTTGTGCAGAACAATTTTTTTGGCTGTTCTAAGTGTTTTCATAATACATTACTTGTTAAAAATGTTAATGTTGTATTTCGGATATTTCATTTGTGGACGGCTGTTGTGTGACAAATTTCTGACATTTTTGCTGAAATATAGGTTATTATAACTAAATTTATGCCACCAAAACACAAATTAGACTGAAAAAAAAAACATTTTGCTTTCTTGGCTGGGTGAGAAGGATTTCTCTATGATTTGGGCTGCCTTCACCCTAGCATTCTTTTGTTCTCTTTGCTGCAGTGAATTAACATATCAAGGGTATCTAGGTTTTGTCCTCAAATTGACCTATTGATGGATTGTGTGATTCATCCCTCTCTGGCCAGCCCGCAGCAGATATCAATTATTCTTAAATCCTCTAAGACTGATGTTTTTCAGGAGGGTCACTGGCTTTTAATTATGTGTTCACCCTCACCGCTCTGTGCAGTGACTGCCATCTAAGTAAACAGATTACAACTCAGGACAGATTATTTAAAAAATGATATTTAATTTGTTTTGATCTGTTTTTATTTTTGTTTTCATTTTCTTGGTGGAAAATGTGCAATTAGGAAGTCTCATTGACGAGGCATTGAAGGTACATGTAGTGTATAGTATGAATTATTATCACCACATTGTTATGTGATAGTAGCAATAGATCTGATGCTAGAGTAGAAGCTTGGCTGGATAATTATTTAGTTCAAACATGGTTTGGTTTTTTTATGATTGCACAAATAAGAGTTTGACCAGGAATAAATATGCAAGTACAACAATTTGATCAATTCCATTTGTATTAAGCTATTTTATAATAACAAAATAGTTGCTGCTAAGTTTAAATACTGTGAGCATATGCAGTGAAAATAATTTTTCCTACCAGGAAAATGTGATTGGTATATGAAAAACATAAGGCACAATTGTTACTTATTACATTACTTTCAGTATTTCAGTACTTATATTTACATACTGAAAAAGATTTAAGATGTACATAATATACGTGCCGCTAGACAAGTGTGATAAATTGAAAAAGAAAAGAACTGAGTCGAAAATGTTAATTGATTACCTGATGTAATACTTGGAATACATTAAACCGCAAACAATTTTATTATAGTTATTAAAATGCAGTTCAGCTGTTATGGTCTTTTAATAACTTTTGATTATGTATATCAGACTTTCAAAACTGTGTTGAATGGAAACATTCAATAGATTTCTTACTATAGCTTTTCTGACTTACAGGTTCAGGACACAGAAAAGTCAAAGAGCTTTGAAGTGGATGAATATGATCTCATCATAAAGGAGACAAAGAAGTTAATAGAAGTCCTTAAACCTCACATGGTGGTAAGGTCATGTGATAGCTGCATAATTATGTTCAGTCACCATAAAGTCTAGATAATTTTCAGTAGCAGCTCTGAAACTCTGGAATGGCCTACTTGTGGAGCTTCGTCAAGCAACATCACTTAACAGTTTTAAATCTTGACATAAAACTTATCTTTTTAAGAAGTATTTTTATAATTTATAACTTTGTTTTATTTTCATGATAATGTAATTTTTATTTTTCTCTTTAATATATAAAGTGCTATTGATCAGAATATGTAAATATGCACTATATAAATTATCAAATTATTATTATTAAATTATTATAAAGTAACAGCCCTTGTTACTTTCTGATTAGCAACCTTTTCCTAATGCTACTTTTAGTAGTGTCCCCATGAAGCTTGTCTCATTCCATTCAGCCAATGAAAAACACATTTGACACTAAGTTTTTTTTTTCATATAATTCTATTTTATTTGTCAATTTATTATTTATATTTTTTTCTATTTGTGTAGTGAAATACCCTTATTTGACTGAGCGTGTATTTTGTTGGTATTTTTTAGAATGATGCAAGAGCTGTGCAACAATTCAAAAGACTGGAGGACATGACAGAAGGACGAACGCGTAGTTATACGGATGCTGATGGGTTTTCTCGTCTAAAACAAGAAACAAGAGATCTTAAGTTACCTATCTTTGAAAAACAACAGCCTTTATTGCAAAGAGGTACTTTAGGATTGCTACCTGTACATGTAGGCAGTTGTGTTTTTTCATCTGAGAAACTTGGCTGTTTCCGTGATTGCAAGTCAGCATGTCACATACTCTAATCAGTCTTCCCAAACTCACTAGCTCATCTGAATTGTGTCTCTTTCAAGTTAGGCAAACAGAAAGTGGGGGCTTACTGCTGGTAGCTTATTTATATTATCCTCTTCTTACAAATCCTTCTATAATTTGGGAACCTCTATGTTATTACAATTACCGTGTAGCTAGAACAACTCCCTAAAAGAAAATGGTTGGTCAACTGTCAGCCATCTTCCATTTGACTTCTGCCAACTGTTAGCCATTTGTTGTCTGACAGTCTGTTGATCATTTGCTGGTGGACTGGTTTCTTGACACCTATTGGGTGGAGTTGATCAACATTTAATTTTATGCAGTTAACAAGGAAAACCCACTCACATAACACTAGGCACAAAGACAACATTGAAATGCCCAAATCTTGGTTCCAGTGGGGGCAAGAGAGACTGGCTTATATGTGATGCATGAGTGGAAACGTAGGTTTTCTTAGATTCAATATACATGTACTTTTTTTCAGCATTTTCACTTCCAGATATGAAAGATCTTCTAAAGGGAAAGAAAGAAGGGGATGTAAGTTGAGAGGTCTTTGAGTGTTCATCCCATACATGTATTCTATGTATAGAAACCTACTGTGTAATTCCTTAGTACCGGTAACCTTGAAGGCCTGGCCAATTAAAAATTTTGCATAGACAAAGACATAAACAAAATCTTTTAATACCAGAAATTGAGTTGTCAGGTTTTCAGGATGCTGAAATTAATTTGGCTTTTGCTGTGCACTGGAATTAAAACAAAGTAACTGTTTCTCTCCAAAATGGGTGGAGTCTGAAGTTGAAAAATCAGATAGCAGTGAGATTTAATGCTGCTGTCAAATTGAATTATCTCAGAAAAAAATATTGCCAAATTTTGATTTCATTTTTGTGGAACTTTAATTTTCTCTCATATAAAAAGTATTATTTATGAAAAATGTGTCTCAATTGATTTCTTGTTTCATTTTGGCAGGTAGAGCTCAAATCTTGTTTGCCTGAGTCGTATCTTAACAGCATTAAACAGTTACGGTAAGATTTTAATTAACAGTAAACACTTTTATGCAATAAATCTTTCCAATTCAGGTACTGGACCAAAATTATTTAAAAGCTTTATTTCATCTGTTGTATCAGTTTGATACAACTGTATAATGACACTTAACTTACCATGCATGTACCTCTGGTTTTTAAGCCATTTACATGACCTGTGTGAGTGGGGAGCAAAAGAAGGACTGAACCGATTACGAAACATCTTGAAGGTACAAATTAATGATTTGATAGTATAATGAATTATTATTGAATTACTATATTTATAATTCATTTTAAATGGTTCCACATAGCATATCGTGTACATTTTTGCTGTATTCATTCACTTTGCCTCAGAAATGTTCATTTTGATTTACATGTAAAAATTAGTAATTTAAACAGAAACTGAACCTTTCCATAAACTTCCTTGAATGTTGATTTTTAATGCTCTTGTTCATTCCTCTGTAGCATTACAGCAGGGAAACAGAGGCATTGTTAATAGAGCAGACAGAAGCAAGCCATCTGGGTGAGAAGCACCTGTCCAGTCATTTGTTACTCGTTGACAGTCACA
>OMLO01004419.1_pt1 | contig 11759 bp, 10 predicted proteins | sample 1674811 | NCBI WGS metagenome assembly OMLO01 (sample SAMN06265003, study PRJEB25207) | coral metagenome | isolation source: Coral host | place: Mexico:La Bocana,Puerto Morelos, Mexico | collected 2008-11-13 | reverse complement strand
TTGAGCACAATCATGTTTACAAGAAACAGAGAACAAGCAATTTTAAATTTACCAGCATGAAGGCAAGCTAGCTTACATTACCTTTAATAATATTTTCATTTTAAATGATGCAGGCAGAGAAGCTTTTCTTTTCCCAAAGCCTGCCATTGTTCTCTTTCTTGAACCATTATGGCTTGTAACAGTATTGCCAAATGTTTATTTAACAGAATCATCCATATTTACACAATGCATTTTGGATGTTAGATATTACGTGAAGTGATAAAAAATATCAATTGTTATAATACAAATGATGCACAACTAATTCTTTGTTAAACCACTTACTTAATAAAATTAATAACCAGTCATTTGTCAAAATATGGTGAATGTTATTGGCCTCCTGTGAGCCAACACTTCAACAGAAGTTCTTGACACTTACTTCACTTATTAACCAGCATTAAGTTTTACTTTGAAGATAGGATTTACAAAAAAATTTCATGAAGGTTCCATTCATGACATAATCTGACCAAATTCACCAAAGCAACAAGATGACAGCCACCGATGATTTCTGTGATGAAACAGTTTGTCATGCTAGAATGATGAACTGTCCAATTTCACATGGAAAGATTTGCTGACAATATTTAATAGCTAAAGCTACTTGAAACTACAACAAACAATGAACTGAATAAAGAACATTAATGAAAGTTTTTTTATTAATTCACCTATAAAATCTGAAGAATACCATATATCCATCTAAGAGGAAAATTTATTGGAAATTATATAAACTTAAATAAATAGTAAACTTTGCAAAACTTGCTACCTGACTTTAATTTATATCTTAGCAAGGAAAAGTATAAAACTTGCCACTCAGTAGGCACGTAAAAATGTTCTTTTTATTATGTTTAACCGTAAGGAACAATATCCAAATACGGGGCCATCATCCTGCTGATATTGTCATTTACAACACTACCAACAGTAAAATCAAGTATCAAAACTCTCCAATATTGAAAGCAAACTACAGGGAGCAACAATACTTGCTGGGTAACTACACCAAGTTAAGGTTACACTGTGCTGGTGCAGTTTTTGCAAAGGTTGCCTAAATAGTTCCATTGTTGTTCAACTACATGGACAGGCCAATAAATGGCACCCTTTTATGAAGAAAAGAAGTGCAATATACTACAACAATATAATGCCAATACATCACATATATTTAACATCAGACCTCTCCACAACAGCCGCCTTGCGAACAGAGGAAAGTGGCCATTGGAGTAAGGTGGCCATTATGTGGGGTTAGCAGTGTAAAAAAAAAAAACAATTCGTTTTGTAGAGAGGCAGACATTAGTGGAGGTTCAACTGTATTTAGTAACACATAGTTATCTACAAATCTTACTACCAGTACATCTCTTTTTGCTAGTTTTTGACACTTCATATAAATACAGATTGTCTTCACTTCAGACTTGAATCATCAAAGGATTAACTTTAAGAAAATAAAAATCAGTGTATATACCTCTCCACTGCTTGCCGATGAGTTACTTTTAACTGACGATGATTTGTGTCCAACACTAGGTGTATTAAGAGGAGATTCTGTTGTCCCATTTACTGTTCCACTTGATGTGCCATTTGTAGTTACAGCATTCACACCAGTCACAGAGGAATTGGAGTTTCCACTGCTGGTACTACCAGCAGTCCGACTGGGACCCTTAGCTTCCTTAAATTTTTCTGCAAACTAATTTTCAGAAGTACAAGTGATTTCAGTCAAATTTAATAAATAAATTGAATTACACTGTGCCAGAGAAAAGACTGGGTTCTCTTAAAACTCTAGCATGAAGAAATTATCATAATTATTCCATTCTCCTGAGTACACCATGTACTTGACTTGACTAGCATTAAGTTTGACAGCTTTCATTTTATTTTTGTTTTCTTTCAAATATTTGTACCTTGCTGGACTCCAAATTTCCTCAACCTATCCAGTCCAACTCCCAGCTACTTCCACCTGCCCTCTTCCTGACCCAATGTTGAGTACAACAAGTTATTATGTCTTACATTATACAAAGTATCAAACACAATAACTCTTGCATTGGGTAAGTAATAAAAACATTTTAATTGATCTTCTATACAAATCAGAGACACCAAACCGCCCTGAATGTAGGCATTCTTTCATATGTTAAGTAATCAAGAATTCAAAATGATAATATGAACAATAAAATGGTTTTAAGAATGAGAGGCATAGTAAGCCTTGTACTCAGGGTCTCTCTCTTTCCCAGGGGGAGGGGGAGAGACCCTGGGAATAAGAGTGTAAGTATAACTAGATATAGGTTTACAGCTGACTTGTCACATGGCTGCATGCATGGTGAGAACTCAGAACTTGTTTTACTGCCAACCTTATTAAGCTCAGCTTCAGACGGAAATCCCAATCCAAACACAGTATTTGCCCTGGCATCTGACCATTGGCCAAACTTTTGAGAGGTCTTGGTGAATGTCATGTTCGGCAAAATGGTGCTGTTAACAATTGCCTGTCAAAACAACAACAATACAAGTGAATTTGGTGAAACTTATCTTTTGCGACGTTAAGTCTTGGTTTACAAACTTCTACTTAGGAGGTCAATCCAAAATTCTGATTTTGAGATATACTAGTTCCCTATCCACTTTACCCAGGACTATGCAGATTAATGGGTAGATTCTCAATCAAGAGGTTTGGGTTCCAGTATCTCCAGTATTCTTGGTACAAAGAGTAAAGAAGAATGAATTCTTCTTACTTTTAAAAATAAGAGAACGAGAATTGTTCAAAACCCTGAGGCCCAAAGGCATGAGTGCTTCTTCTGACAAAGGTCAGCGTTTATTTTGTGACGAATATACCAAGATATGTCAGCAATTTTTACAATGGATCATCCAATTATTGAGAATAATAATCAACAAAATACTATTACACAAAAGATAATGCCTTTTAATTTTTGAGCATCTCAGTTCACTGTCTCTTGAGTTCTTAAAATGTGTTAACCTTACTTTGCTTATTGTATGAAAGACGTTAAAATTGGCAACCATATGACTTGCAGACAATAACTGTCTCATGTATAAAAAATTAATAAAAGCCATAAATAGTTATCAAAGTGGCGTGAATATGTACCAACTTATCTAGGAAACAGTTTTACAAGATGTGTTTTCCGCGTTCTAATGAATGCCTATATCCGCCAAATTAAGTTCTGTTGTCTGATTAACTTTAAAAATAGCACTGTCAAATTCAAATTAGATAAAAAAACGGGCTACCCACACGGCACGAACAATGAGCTTGATTATAATAATTTCAAAATTGCGTTCGAGAGTTAAGAGCCCGTAATAATGTTTGAATACCTTGAACAACGCTTCGACGAATTTGATAATTGCTGAATTTCACGCTGTTCGAATTATCTCTAAGGATACGACGATAAAAAAGGTAACTTTTTAAAATCAACATTTTACTTGAGGGAAGATGGGGTTTATTTTCCTAAAGATTGGTGCAAAACCAAACATTCCGGCTACAACCTACTCACAGGTTATTGTTTGACCTGGTGTCAAATATAATATATTGATACAGTTCAGGAATGCATCAAATTCGATTTGAGGAACAAAGGGGTAAATATCCATAATTATTATTACTGCTTACTGAGATCGAAAGTTTATTTCAAAAGCTGCTAGATGTAAGCTTACTTCAGTCCAACTTAAACAAGCTTTTGATCCAAAAATACTATTTCTGATAGCAGACAATGTCAAACACTCTAATTTTGGCCAGAAGCCGTTTCAAGACATTGTAACTGAAATGGTTTCCTCTATAACAGGAAAATACAACAGGATTTCGGCTCCTGAACTTCCCGTCACAGAAGTTCACCACAAGCAATCTATAGCACCGTTTATGTACAATTTTACACCTTAAGCGAGAAAAGTAGAAAGGGTTAGTAAAGAGTTTGGAATTAGCGAGAACACAACGTAATTAAAGCTTGTATTTAAGAAATAATATGCGAAGTTAGCGAATACGAATTAAGTACATCTCTAGTCGCCCATCTCATAAAATGCGTTTCCTACCTTTGCGCCATCGACGGATATGATGCGGTGGGTCTCCTTGTTCGGATCATAATAGAAAGACACTGTCACAGCCTGTTTGGAGCAAGGAAGCCAGCTCTTTTTGGTGCTTGGATCAATTTGAAAGACGTGTGCTCTAGTCGAATACACCGGCTGCTCCCTGCCGAAGGATATATTAATTAGAAATCAAAAACTGCTCTTGTTGCAATTACGATTGCATTCTAAAACAAAACGACAGTTTACCCCATCGATAAATTTGCTACTTTTACGCTAGAGATATCCCTTCCAAAACCGGGTTTTCTCAAGGATGTTTCATCTTTTGTGTCAACTCTTCGCACTTTGCTCATAAGCGAGTCTCCGTGTCTAGGTAACCACGCCAGCGGGTTTGCATGTCTACAATTGTCGTTTTGTCAAATATATTATTGGTCGAGTATTCAACAAAATTTAGCATAGAAAAACTAAAAATAACCAAGATATCACGAAACAGAAAAGATATCCATGATATTCATAATCAGCAAGTTTTACTTCGTTTGCTAGGACACTTCAAACACCACAAATTTGTTGCAATGCCGACTAAATATTTTTGAGACTTAAGCGACAACCGGTTCACATTATTTACTTTTTTTTGGTCGAATGTCGCCCTTTGAATATTAAAGAAACAATATGATTTAATGACTTAAAATAGTAGACCAAGAGAGAGTTGTTGTCAATTCTAATTTCTGGAATGAACGTAAACTTCCGGCTTGTTTTTTCTTGCTTTGTACTTTTTTACGATTGGTGACCAGTTGTAATATTGTACAGTTTATTTCTCAAAACTCAGAAAAACAGAAACAAAGGCTCATTCACTTACTTTTACCGAGAGGGGCGAATTTTCATTTAATATTTAAAGATTTTTAAAGCGACACACGGATAAGTGCTCAAAAAAACTGTCATGGTAAAACCGAGCTGTCGAGTTTCTCTGACAAATATTATACAAGGAAAGAGAAAAGCAGTACTAATACCATCTAAATAAACTTAGTCCGAACACGAAAAGCGAATAACATATTAGCAAGGCAAGTAAGCTTTTAAAATAATAAGTCTTTTCCTCTTTCTGTTGGTCACCTCTATGGACATTCAGAAACTTGGGCTGCCTGTGGTCGACTAGGTTTGATTATACTACATCGAGACGGAAATTTCTACGAACAACAACAAATTACAGCAAACGCTTAAAAATTGTTTTGCTGATCTTGCAATAGTTCTGGGAGCCTGTATAGTTCTGACCTCACTACATTTTAGTCTCAATTTGTTTTACTTTTTCACTGTGACTGATCGAAAATTAACTCGAAAGTCAGTTCAAAGTAATTAAAGCAATGTTCCTATGTTTCTTAAAAGTGATGTTTCACGAGTCGAATTTCAACGCCCAGTTTTATTGCGTTATAAATCGATATTATGTATATGGCCCGGGGCGACTTAACAGTTTTGTTGCGACACTTTGTTGATTAAAAGACCTGCAACATTCTTGCCTAAATTATGAAAATGTTAAAAATCGACTCGTGTAACCTACGTATGAAAGTATTTTAAAAAACACCACACACAAATGAGAAATGCTAAATACAGTTGGGGTTTCGTGCTTGATAGTACTTGTAAAGATAATAAAATTAAAATATAGCGCTAATTCAGTCCGCCAATGTGGTGCAATATGTAATAAATATCTGCTTTAACATGTCAGGGAATCTATCTTTAGCAAATACTGCTCTTATAACTGGCTACCGGTTGAATCTATATGGTGAATTAAAGAAAATGTGTTACATAACTTTAGGTCTTTCACAAGTTTTATATCAGCTGTGTTAGGAACTGAAAAATTGATCCAAAATAGCTGTATATTAACTTTGCGCTTTAATTAAACAGAACAGTAGTTAAAAAGTTTCCCCAGGGAAAAATGTTTTCGCTAGCGATCTTTTGCCGTCTATATAGATAAGAGGCTGGCTTTTTGGAAATCGGCTTGAATCCTAGCTGGTGAGGCGGAACAACATGGAAACGTGTTCATAGACATGCATAATTAGTAGTAGCCTCAAAACAACTGGTCGAGTTAGTCAGCGAAAGTCGCGTTCTAGTATGTAGACTTATTTGCTAGTGAAGAAACTACAAGAGCAAACAAGAAACCGGTAGCAAAAACGCAAGTCATTAAAACTCTTCTTAAATACCACAAGTTCAGTCAATGGTTCTAACTTAACATTACAATCAACGGTATAAAACTTACTCTGGCTTTCGAACATCACTTTGGCGTTCCATGTCTACCCCATTCACATCAATAAATCCGCTGGGTGGATCAAACACAACATCCAACGGTTCTTTATGCGAAATACTCAACCGGGAGCGCACTTGTTTAAACATTGTGACGTTTTGGTCGGTTTCTTTTTAAAGCTTGGATCATTGACGGCGTTAAAAGCAAACAGCCTTTTTGTTGATGCTTCTATAAACAGATCCAATTGTCAATCACTCTCTATTAGCAGTGAAATGATACTCTAGTGATTGGAAGCTCGAGATTACAAACTTGCAGGAAGTTTCGAAGACTTCTTTTAAAGTTTTCAAACATGAAGTATAAAAGTAACTCTTTTGTACTCCTGTCCTGTAGGAAAACAATCAAACGTGCCTTAAACAGTAAATATCACGACAAAGCCATTGAACCAATGGAATTCTTTTGTTGTAGGAATAAAAGAAATTTCGCAATTTAAACCTTCAATTACCATACCACAAAAATTCATTGTAAGCAAATATTTCAAAACAGGAAAATGCTTTCTGTTTAAAGGTTGTGGTTGCATGCGCTATATGGCAAAGAACTCCACGTGTGATGAAATATAACAGTTACTTTTGCTTTTCCAAAATGTTACAATAGCACAAGTTGTGTTCATTTTTGTCTCAAATGAGATTAAACAGAGAATGGCATAATAGGTTTCCAAAGAGACCAACCGCTGAAACAAAAATTCGCAGAAACGTGCTCTGAACGTTTCTTTTCACTGGTTTACTTTTGACAGCCTTTGTTTTGACATCTTTCAGTTGGGTTCCAAACTTCTCAGCCAATCACACGCTTCAAAATTGCACGTGCAATTCAGTTCATCAGCTCGCAGTTTTCAGTCAAGTGTGTAAAAAAAACATCACCACAAGATTTTAACTGTACAATACACCAAAACTAATTTTTAAAAGAAGTGAACTTTACAAAGACTGTCCTCATGTTTCCCCAATAATGACTGGCTCTAGTTTTTATTTGTAGAAAGCTCACGAAGCTGTCCAGACCATGAAGAGCTCGAACACGTTAACAGGTAGGCGTAAAGGACTTTTCATTTTATTGAACAAAAGTATTATTAACCTAATTTTACCTGTATAAAGAGACTTTTCAAATGATTTTTTAGTACAAACAGTGAACTCTGCGGGGTTTTGACTGTGTAAGTCCCGGGCTATAGTCAAACAGCTGAACAAACCAAGAGAGCGTTTTAGTGGGTGCGGGTTCGGGTTACAACAAACTACGCGGTCTACAGTTAAAAACGAGAGAGGCATTTTTCTTTTCTTTATTCATTTAATAAGATAAATTGTAACATGTCTAAATGTGCCATTTTTGCTACGCCTAAAACAGCTCTGTAAATTAGCAGCAAAGACGGATAAAAGAAAACCACAGCGCTCTTTAAACCACTTGACCCAGGTGTTAATTCCAGTGGTTGGATAATCAGATCACGTCCGTTAGATCGCCGAAGACTCCATAAATTCATTTTGAGTCACGTACAATCATGGCAGCAAAATTAAAGTAGTTCTAGTTCGTTGGTTTTCAGCGCATTCAGTTGTTAGAAGAGTCCCCAGTTAAATATCATGAATACCCTCTCATACCAATTTTGATTTCCGTTTTATTGGGTTCCAACATTTGAGAAATATAGAGCTGCCGGAATCAAACACTCCTAGAGAATTGACAGATCAAATAGCAATTCAAACAAACTCTTGTTAACTGTCATCCACATCTACAGTTTTTTTTCATCAAAATTTCACCCGGCTCAAATGTAGTGACAGTGGAGGATAGTCTTGTTTTGAGTATCAAAATGTATGATAGCTTTCAGGTCTCTCAACTCGTTTGATCGCTATATACGGAGAGGCTGAACACAAGAAAACTCCGGCTTGTCCAAACATTCATCCACTCTCCACAAGCCAAACAAAAGCAAACGAGAACACCAAAAACGTGACTTAACAAAAGATTGACTAGATTAAGAGTGATGGAGTTGGAACACTATTTCGGCAATAGGCTCACCTGAATGTTATAACCAGATCCATGTCTGTTACAGACTTAACTGGGTTTCCACAGTTCAACTTGTAAACATCAAGTGACTTGTCTTCTCGTTTCAGTTCCTCTAGCAAAACCACAACCCGACCAGACAAACTGCAAAGGATTAACCACTGGGATCCGTGTGATTAAAAGAATATGCTAGGATTAATCGTAGATTAGGAATATGCTCGACTAGCGATAAAGTAATTCTTACACCAAGGAAAGTCGACAAGAAACGCAAATCCCTGAACACGTTCCGAGTTTCGTTGTGTCAAAACCAGTTTTCCTATGAAAACATGTCTCCCTACCGGTTTATTTTCATGCAAATCAAATAAGTTTGACACGAGGACTCGTTTGAAATATGGCCTTTTGAACCGTTTCGCCTAAACTCAAAGTCGTTCCGTCCCGCCCCCCACTCTAGAAAAGAAGGGTCGGATGGGGGCGAAACGAACTTGGGGTTCTGGCTTATTTTTCCCCGGGTTTTGGAAGTGGCAGCGAAAAATGATCCGGCAACCTTTTGTCACTAAGCGTAGCATGGAAACGTTTGAATTGTAGATTTCAAAACAAAGTGTACATAAACTGTACTCCATTTGATCAGCTTCGAGTTTTTGACACTTTTCGTTGTCTAGCGTCATTAAAAAAGTACTTGAAGCAAGATCGAAAACCAAGCAGTTCAGTTATCCCTTTTTATGAAATAGTTCAGGAAAATAAAATATAATAATCCTTATTGAAAAATAAGGGGTGCCTTAGCAATCTTAACAAAGCTCCAAACAATGCGATTTTCCAATCAAGCAAAACAGGGTCGGGTGGGCCAGGGGGTCTGTCACGGTTCTGACCACTTACCCATGGGCCAGTTCGATCAGTGGCTATTGTAAACCGGCCAACACGGCCATCTTGGTAAAATAGCAGAGGAGTTTATGGTTGTTTTCTCGCCGCTGTTCTTCATCCTTTCTTAGTCAGTTCTTCTCTTGTCTTACGATGGCAACGAGAAGAACCGGGCAGCTAGTTCAGCGTAGTACTGCGACTGGTGGAATATCACCAGAAGACAATCCCGACATTGAAGGCAACGAAGGTTATGAAAGCGATGAGGAATCTGGTGATAGAAAAGAGACGAGACTCACTCTAATGGAAGAAGTGCTATTGCTGGGGCTGAAAGACAAAGAGGTAAGGAATTTACGCTTGCACTTGACGTAGATCTGTGTAGTTCTGCGTTTAATGGACGTTTTCGCTTCTCTAATTAGGGTTACACGTCGTTTTGGAATGATTGCATCTCATCGGGGCTACGTGGGTGCATGATAATCGAATTGGGCCTTAGAGGACGAATTGAACTGGAGAAAACCGGTATGCGACGAAAGAGCTTGCTGAATAGACGAGTTCTGTACAAGAATGACAACCTAACAGGCGATGTATTACTGGATGAAGCCTTGAAGCACATTAAAGAGACTGATCCACCAGATACGGCGCAAAACTGGATCGAACTTTTGAGTGGTAAGTGAGTACTTTACGTCGAACGTAACACAGTGACAAATTATTAATGCCATATGTGACCAATCGTATTTGCTGGTCATGACTTAAATGTAGCTCTACGAAGTGCATTTGCTCTTGACTTATCCTACTCGACGTTTCAAAGACCGCTTTCAAAGCCCAAGGCTACTAAGGGTTACTTTTCTAGCGATAAATTTGCAATGATCAAGTGTAGATAGAACGTATCGTATGAAAAATCAAATTCCTTCATTCGTGTTTACGTCAAGCCGAATGTCGTTAACAGAAAGGTAGTATTTTTGTCGGGGTTTTAGTGCTTAAATATTCCTTTTTACGACTTGATAATTTTAAGTGTTTTGTACAGATGATCAGAATATTTTTAGGCCTTATGGAAATGAGTTCGGTAGGCCTTGGAGACCATCAGGACCAGAAACGTGTCACTGCTTAGCATACTGTTTTCGAAGAGGAATATTCATCCAGAAATAAATTGTTTGAGTTGTTATTCATCAAAACTTTGGACTTCGGAAGTGTGATGTCTGTGTTGTGCAGATGATGCTCTTATGTTGTGATTTATAATCTACAGTGAATCGGTTTTATAGTATTTTGTCTTCAACACGACAATGTAAACACGGCCATTAATCATTGCTTTTTTTGTTGGTTGAATTTCTACAATCCTGGGCCAATCGTGCTTGTGGTACTGACAACGTATTGGAAGAATAAAATTCAAAATAATCTTAGGGAAAAGCAAGTGGATTCCACTGGGGAAAAGATGTATTTTGTTTCAAGTTATTGTTAATCAGACTGCCATAGCAAGGACCTAGGCTAGCATCACACAGGCCAACAATTTCCTTTTTCCAGTATGCCTCTGGCATGTTCTCTAGAACATCCTAACAATATTTTTCTTTAAACATGATGAGTAGAATTTTATATTTCTTCATGTGCTCTATTGAGGAAAATTTCCACTGCATCATAAGTCTTATGGCATTTCTGTCCCTTCATATTCTGAAAGGGAAAAAGCCCTAGCTAACCACCAAGGGAGATACTGGCAGTGAGAACCTATGTGACTACCATTTGTCAGAACCGAGTATTGCACTCGGCACTATCAGAGATTGTTTTTGTTTCATAGTTTTCTCACTGTATGCCTCCAGGTGACCTTTGCTGATATTTTTCTTTCATCTTCTGCTCATTGGGAAGGGGGATTTTATTGAAAAGAGCTAGCTAAATGTTATATAATTACAGTGCCCATCACATGTCTTAACTAGCTGTTTTGTCCTTAAGCACATTCCCGAATTGATATTTGTTTTATAGGTGAGACCTGGAACCCCTTGAAGTTAAGGTATCAGCTTAGAAATGTCCGTGAACGTCTTGCCAAGAATCTAGTGGAAAAGGGTGTTCTCACTACAGAGAAACAGAATTTCCTCTTATTCGACATGACAACACATCCTCTTGTTGATAGTGTTTCCAAGCAGAGAGTAGTACGCAAAGTTCAAGATGCTGTTTTATCTAAGTGGGTAAATGACCCTAACAGAATGGACAAGAGGACATTGTCTCTCATCTATCTTGCCCACTCTTCTGATGTTCTAGAGAATGCATTTGCTCCACTCTCAGATGACGATTATGAACTAGCCATGAAAAGGGTTCGAGATCTTCTAGATCTGGAGCCTGAAGAGCAAGCACAGAAACCGAATGCCAATGAGGTGATGTGGTGTGTCGTCTCGGCATTCATTAAATAAAGGGCCAGTGTTACATTAGGTAGGAATAAGCCAGTTAATATTGTTATTATCAGTATAAACAGACAATAGCATACCTTGCGGTTAGGATAAGCACTCACTGTTACAAAATGATATTGGTTAAAACTAGGTAGTGTCAGTTTTGTAACAAGTATTAGAAGTTGAGAATATATAACCATCTTCTCTTTGCATATTGTATCTAAGACCCCAGACACACACAAAGAAAACAGAGA
>OMLO01004417.1_pt1 | contig 11760 bp, 5 predicted proteins | sample 1674811 | NCBI WGS metagenome assembly OMLO01 (sample SAMN06265003, study PRJEB25207) | coral metagenome | isolation source: Coral host | place: Mexico:La Bocana,Puerto Morelos, Mexico | collected 2008-11-13 | reverse complement strand
CTACTACTACTGCTACTACTACTGCTACTACTACTGCTACTACTACTACTACTACTACTACTACTACTACTACTACTCATCATCATGATCATCCCAACAATGACCCAAAAAATTCATGACAAACAAAAAACGGCAGCACAGCTCCCTTTCCCCATGGCACCTTCAGCATGCCGCCACCTTTGGGGCCCACCGCACACACGCCTTGTGACCGGCGAAGATTGGACCAAGTTGGTTTTCCAGCAGACATAAAACTCTGTATATCTATGATATCACCCACTATCGTGTCAATGTGATTCAATGTTGTTTATGTATCAAACACCTAAATAAAACAAGCAATGGGTTTTCTAGTTGCACCCTGATGTTCAGGCTTTTTCCAGCACCACATCTTTCCTCGAGCTCACGGTCACATAGCTAATTCTATCACTGGGTACATAGCTGCTAGAATCCTATGACAAGAGCAGGTAACAGGTAACATCCCTGATCCATCTTTCGCCACCCTCATCTTTACAATGGGAATCCCAATAAACACATTGGAAAAAAACATGACGCCCATTACACCCCTGTCACCGGGTCAGCTTCCCACCTGGAGCGCCACCGTGTTTTCAAATCTTCAACTTTGTTTCCGGTTCGGTGTCCAAGACACTTGGCTTTCGCTATCGACTTGAGCCACAACACATTGGCTCGCAAACACAACATGAAATTGTACTGAAAATTGGATGCAACCGAAAATCGACTACTATGTTTCTGGCTGAGAAGGATTTGTGTGATATGATTTGAAGTACCCACTTCCCTGTGTTATCTGTCACTAAACAGTGATACTGCGATACTTCGCTAACTGGATGGGGATGATTTGGGAATCATCAATCAACACAGTGAAAAACACAAACGGGAGCAAACGACCTTTTCACAAGGGCATAAAGGCCTGCGGTCGAAGGTAACTCAATTGGATATTGAGCACATGTGTGTATGACCCTTTTGGTCACTGAAATTCACACACCCTAAAAAGTGACATGTGCGAAATCAACAAATCAATCTTTACATTTCATACGTGATTGGCGTTGTGTGCGTTTGTGCTCTAACATCTGTTTTTCCTCCATAATTGCATATTTTCCAGTAGCCAGAACGTGTCTCATCAGATTCGGCTTCACCGATGTTTTCGTCATACAATCCACCAACATTTGTTCAGTATCGATCCACCTGAGTGTAACGCCGTGACGTTGCAAGTCCCGTCGAAGTGTCAAAACCTCGATCGCCAAGCGTTTGTCCTGGCAGATTCCTTGATCGTTTCGAGCATGATCGTACAGTGGTTTGTTGTCCGTGACAGCAACTACTGGTATTGTATCACTCTTGGACATGGCATTTTCCAAATTGTAATCTTCATGCAAAATTTCCAAAAATATTGTCGCATCCACATAGCCTCAGAAACACCCTTTGATACCGTGTAAAGTTCCGCTGCAAGTGTACTACTCACTGCTCGTTCCTGTTTCTGACTCTTCCATTTCAGTGGATTAACGGCAGTAATTTCTCCACTGACCACACTCTTCCAGGTTGCACACACCATATATGCTCCTTGACTTTTCAAGTCTTCCTCTGTAGCCCATGATGCATCTGCCGTAACCAGGATACCCAATTCAGTCAATGGAATTGGTTGTATATGAATTGACACATGTTGAAAATCCCTTGCTTCTGCAACCACTTTGTTTGCCTCAATCAAATCTTTCACTGTTCCATTTGCGATGTGCTGTTGAACTCGAGCAGTTTGAGCAGCAATATCTGGCCGTGTGGCCGTAGTCAACCAGTTGAGTCCACCTGGCACTCCTCGAAGTAGACTTTTCTCTTGTTCAGTCAGTTTGTCATCCTTGTCTCTTCGTCTAACTCGATCCAGATCTATTGATTTCAACTTTGCACAATACTCTTTTTGTTCAATCGTAATAGAACCATCTTCATTTCTCACAATTCGACGTCCTAAGAATTCTCCTCCATTCTGTTTCCAGTGTTTGAATGGGAATGCCGCCTTCAATTTCTGCAGGATATTTGATTCGAAAATTGCTGACCCTGTTGTAATAAGGTCATCCACATGTACCGCCAGACTACCCTCCATTCGCCCGTTTCGCCAATAGTGATATAAGCAAGGGTCCAGCAAGGATTGTTTCAGCCCGAGTTGCAGTAATGTATTTTTCAATTTCGTGAACCAAGCTCTTGGGGCGTCTGAGAGCCCGTATACCGGCTTGAGAAGTTTCAGTAACGTACCCTCCGGCAGGCCTGGAATACCTCCAGGTGGTAGTTCGACGTACACGTCCCCATCCTCACGCTTCAGGGAATCCCCCTGAAGGAACGCGCCCTCAATGTCAGCGATCGTCAAGCTCCAGTTGTGTGACGCCGCCAGTTGCAACACCAAACTCAAAGCTTCTCCGGATAGCGTAGGCGCTTGTGTGTCCATCTTTAGTAAGTCTGGATCCAAGTAACCTCGAATGCACCATCTCGCCTTTGTCACATACCTTCCTGGTTCTTTGTCACAAGGTTTCTTCGTGATAACGAACCTCGATGGCAGTATGCGTTTCGTAGCTTTCCGAACCTTTTTCGCTTCAGTTGGCAGAACAATCTTGACTGCTTCAAAACGTAAGAGTTTCTCTAATTCACTTCTCTTTCCATCCCATTCTTGATGCTTGTCAGTCTGCACCTCCGTAAGCGTGACTTCATTGACTTCGTACTCCTCCTCGTCGCTATCAACAGGTCGTGGTACTCCATCAAATTCAAAGATCGTGTATCCTGCCCACCAGTATCCCATCTTCGAAGACTTCTCTTTTGTAAAGTCATCCTCGATGACTTCAAATCCTGCTTCCTTGTCTTCTGATCGAATCATAGTATGTCTGATTCCAGTAAGCCAGCTGATTGGAATTGGACACTCCTCTTGTCTTGGAGTGTATTTCGTCCGTCTCCAGTCATGTAGTTTTACCACCATGCCAGCCTCCCAGTCAATCTTCCAACCATTCGCTCCTTTCACCCATCTCGCACAACACAGCTCTGTGTTCAAAACGTCAGATGATACTGCATGTCCTGCTGGGCGATGTCCATCCAGTCCTTGAGCATCTCTCCTCAATGCTCTTGTGAGCGCAGTCTCACGAATAGGTCCATATGTTGACGGCCCTTCAGCTGCTGCTGGTGTTGTTGCCGGTCCACTAATCACTTCAATCAGCGGCGTGGAAGTACCGTCCTCTTCCATCACATCTGACCCTCCTGACTGCGATGCCGTGCTTGGCTGAATGGTATCATTCGATCCTGGTACCATTTCCACTTCCGATGTGCCCTCTTCCTGCTCTCCGTTGAATCCACTGCCAACTGCTCCGGTGGTTCCATTGTCACCGAATTCCATTGCCAGGCCTCGTTCTATCTCCTCTGTGTCATCCACTTCACGTTTCCTTTTCCAGCGAAACTCAGTATATCCTGTCCAACTCGACTCCATCTGTTCACCCTGACCAATTGCTCTCCAGTCATCTGTGGTGAACTTCGTAGATTCCAGATGAGATTCCATCGCCGTAACCCGAGTTGACAACAACAACTCCAGTTGTATGGGTGGTTCATCTTCCAGTCGTGGTACATACTTGTGTTGCCGACCAACAACGTGAATTCGTCTCAAAACATTCCCGTTGAGCTCCCAGTGATCTTCGTTCTGTTCGGGTGGCTTCACATCCATTGAGATATCATGGAAAGTTGCCACTCCTCTCTTTGAAGTCTCGTGACTCCAATCAACCAGCTCTGGTGGAATGAGACGAATGGATGCTTCGTCTTCGGGAGTCAGCCTTCTTAGCTGCTCCGGGGCACACTTCAAAACCTTTGAGCCAAATGAAACCCAAAACTTCGACTGGTCGGAGTTCCCGATAACAGTACCAGGTCCCCTCCAAAGATTAGTCTTACCTCCATTGGATCTAGGTTTACCCGGTCTCCAAACATACACCTTACATCCAGGAGTGAAAGGACCTCTTTCAGGTCTGGTTCTATGTTCAATCGCACGTCTAATCCTTTCTTGATTGTCAGCATCAATGAAGGCCTTCCTAGCAGCTTGCCTGATTTCAATGCTCTTGACGTAACTAGGTTCGCCAGCAAGAACACCACTGTTGATTCCAACATGAGGTTCACCACTATAGAGCAACCCCGGGACCCTTGGTTCTTTCCCAAAAACACGTTGAGCGGGGGAAAATCCGTCACGATTCACAAGACTATTTTTCGCAACCGTAACCTGTTCAGCTAACTCTTCAAAATGATCACGATCCCCAGGCCCCATAGTTTCAACAACTTTGGCAAACATCTCTTTCCAAGTACGTCCGTGTCGTTCAACAAGGGAATTCTGCCATGGTGCAAACCCTGCCGACCGTTCATCAGCCGTACCGTCGACCCACAAACCCTCTTGGAAACTACTTTCAAATTCACCCCCACCATCACAGAACAACCGGATAGGAGCCCCAAAAACCCTTTTCCAATGATTTCTGTAAGCTTTCCTGGTTTCAGAAGCCGTCTTTCCATTCCACAACGGCACAACAACATGGTAATTGGTACCTTCACAAATCAGACTCAACATATGAAGTTTCCTAGAACCAGCTTCAACCTCAAAAGTATCAGCACAAACACCAACATTGAACTCATACGTCCTACGAACTTTACTGACTTTGACTGATTTCAAACCCTGTTGAGCTTCACAAACACCACACTTCATTTTCCTAGCTCGAACGATTGCATTCTCACTAGCACCTGAAGCCTTCAACATTTGAATGAATCTTTCAATACCCGGATGTCCTAAATTCTGATGTGCTCGTCTCAAAATCTCATCCAATTTGGTATCGTCTTCAATTTTCAGATCTTCAACCGCAAAAACCTGTTTCTCTTGTTCTCCCGTAGCCCCACTACATTCACCATGCTCCAAAACGTGATTCCACTGCTCTTCAATGGCCTCCCGAAAAGTCTCACACAGTTGTTGAGGGTACTCCTGAGCCAACCGAGTCCTATTAATCCATTCGTTGCCAATCTTGACTTTCCCTTCTAACATTTGATGGTCATGATCCCCCGTACATTTCCTATTGAAACGTTCCATGATCTTTTCATCAAAGCTAGCAAGGATCCTAGTCCCCTTTTTGTGCAACAACCCCGAAACTCGATCACACATTCCAAACGCACACATGTCGAACTGACATTCCCTAACTCCTTGGTGTTCCCTCAAAAACTTCAACTTCCTACATCCCCATGAGGAAGCTCCAACAGGATGTTCAAAAACGAAATGTCTCCCCTGTTTCAACTGTAACAAGCAAACATCAACCGCGAAACTAAGAAGTAAGAGTGCTTCACGAATACGTCTCTCTTCTTCGTCCTTATCATTGCCAGGTCGTCTACGACTCGAGAACATCGTGCATGGGGGTGAAAGAATCACACAAAACGGCTTATCTTCCCGGATTTCGTTCATGACCCGTTTCCTATGTTCGGGTTTGCAAAAGTCGTCCCCCAACACAATATCATATGCTTTACCCTTCCTACTGCCATGAAACTGTTCAGTAACCCGAGGAACGGAAAACACTTCAGTACACATGTGACCACTACGCTGCCGCACTTCGTCGTCAATTGCCTTTTTCCATGTTGCGTAGCAATCGTGACCTTCAAGCTCCAGAACTTGTCTCCTGAGCTTCCGTCTGGTCTTCCGGTTCATATGTACTGCTGGCTCAATCAAGTCTTCCAAACCTGATTCCAGACCATCACTTAAGTTCTCATTCAAAAGTGCTCCATCTCTCGGTCCGTGTTTGCTTGCATCACACGGCTGACCAGCTTGGGTACCACTGCTTGCTGTCCGGTCATGTGTGCCGCCACAATGCTCTCTGTGATGTTGCTCTCCATGGCACGACGCTTCACCTCCTGCAAGGCCATGACATCCTGAGTCATCACACGCCATCCGTCGAGAACACGGGGAGGCACTGGTGCAGATGTGTCCATATCGTCGTCCCTTTGACGACGGCGGACAGGAACCTCCCTGACTTCTGTAGTCATCCTGGTTGGTCCTCCTGGCACCATCGACCAATTGCTTGCTGGTGGCGAGGCATACAACGTCCTCCCTGCTGACCCCATTGATCCATGGCTGGTTGGTGTCCACGACTCCATGTCGTATCCCCTCGTGTTTCTCCATGGGGGAGATGACATTCCTGGAATCGAAGACTGCATTCCCACTCTGGCCTTCTTGTTCTGATCTCGAGCCTGGATGTAGGCCTTCAGCATCCTCAAGCTTGTCGCTGAATGCCCTCCGATGTGCTCTCTGACCCACTTGACATAGCTCTTGTCCTTGGTGTAGATCTCGGCCAAGTTCATCACGGGATTGTTCTTGTACTTCCCCTCGGTCATGTTCGTAGTGCCTGGGATCGACTGAATCCTCGGTGAGTCTTGTCCTGCATCCTGCATCTGATCCAGTGTCTTGCCCATCACCGATCCCACAAGACCTTGTTCTTCTAGGCTCCGAAGTAGTTGCTGACTGTCGCCCGACATTGCGTGCGCCATGATCAACGTAGGAAAGTGCTCGATCCGGACGATCACTAGCCTCCGTTTGAGAGTCGAAGCTGCCTTCATTCATCATCACTTCACTGTGCACTCGTGCTGTGTGTTTTGTGCGCTCGTACTCAGTATCACTTTCAAACAAGGGCACAGCATAATGACCTCTAGAAGTAACACCCAACTGCACAGTCACTCCTAGGTGTTTGAAATGCATGGTATCTTGGGTCGTGTCTAACACAGCTCCTAGACTCTTCAACATCTCTTTGGACATGAGGAACGGTGTCGACCCTCCTGACCCCGGCAGTACTGCAACTTTACACACTACTCTACGATGTCCAATGTTACATTCAAAAACTGCAACTTCTTTGGACACAAGTGTTTCGGAATTCCCAAACTTAAAAACGTTCCTAGCCGCTTTCCTCAGAACTCGAACTCCTTGATGGTTCAGATTCTTCTCTAATTTCTCAAGTACTTTTTCGCCTATCAATGATCTCCCACATGCCGTATCCGGTACCCCATGTCTATCCAGGGCCGCACTCATGTATACTTCCTTCGCTTCACGGTCCTCGGCGCTCAATGCCTCAAAATTGTGTGTTCCGCACACACCCGTCAAATCTATGCCTGCATCATCTTGAATCTCAGGCCCATCCGACGAGTCATGGTGAAAAGATTGACCCAAGGCCTTCATGTCATCATCGCACTGCCCATCTACCTCCACGTGAAACGAGTCAAGCGTGACATCCGATCGTTCCGCAGCATACGTAAAGTGAACCTCGAAGTCATCGAACTCCTCCGTCATGTTAAGGTCCACCATCTCCAGCATAGCTGAATACATCATGCCCTGATCATCCTGTTCTCCTTCTTCAATGATGTGCACCTCTTTTGATGCACCAGTTCTCCCACTGGCTCCACCACTATGTGCACTTGAAGTTGAAGACACAGACTTGCCTCGACTGGGACACTCCTTCTTCCAGTGTCCAATCTGATTGCACCGGAAGCATCTGGTCCTTGCTCGAACTTGATCCAGTTTGGCTGAAATCGACCCGGTCAATTTCCATGGCATCCTGTTCTGCGTAGGTGGCTTATAGCCTCTGATCTTCTTGTTCTCCATGATTCTGCTGCGCACCTGCTTGTAGGTTTCGAAGGTGTCCAACATGGTTTCTTCATCATAGTCGTCACCCTTCTGCATGTCAGCCACTAGAACCTGCAGTATTTCAGCATCATCATCGCTATCCACCGTTTCTCCTCCACTGGACATTGTCTCATCAACAGTGAAGGTATCCTTGTGGATCTTGGCAACTCCCTTGGCATTTGGCAGGACTGCTCTAATCGACTTCTCAATCTTGTCTATTGCATAGGATCCTTGCGATGCCGTCAAGATCATTGCCTCCTGGGATGAGTCTACCTTCAGCTTTCGCAAAAGGAACCAACCCTGCACCTCCTTCGGAAGCGTGACACCATGCTCAGCTAACTTCCTGTGAACCGTAGACAAACGAGTAGTAAAAGCTTTCATCGCTTCTCCGTTTCGAATGCCACAATCAAAGAAGTACTCCCGCAAAGCTTCATTCATGTCGTCCTTCTCCAAAGGCTTGAACCTTTCGTCCAGTGCTTTAAAGATCTTTTGTTCACCACCTTCCTTTGCCATATCTTCAACCGCGACATGTTCCACAGCTAACTCGGCTTCTCCTGAGAGATACTCCATCAGCTTCGGACCCAACTTCTCCGATGGGTATGTGTTCGGTAACGAGATCAGCATCAAAGATGCTCTGCGTCGCCACCTCTTGTATGTCGATGGGTCGCTTCCATCAAACTTCTGCAGACGAGCAGCATACGTGCCCTCTGTCGACATGGCTCGCTCAGTCACTGACCCTCGACCATCGACGGTCTCGAATGACAGTAACCGAGCTCCGCTACCACTGAAAAACACAAACGGGAGCAAACGACCTTTTCACAAGGTAGGGCATAAAGGCCTGCGGTCGAAGGTAACTCAATTGGATATTGAGCACATGTGTGTATGACCCTTTTGGTCACTGAAATTCACACACAGTAGATTCTTGTGATCTTCGAAATTCCCATGTTTCGTTTTTGGCTCACAGCAAGTTTGATTGCCCAATCAATGAAGCTTCATTCTCTGGAAGGTTTGGGATAGAATCCCACAAATGTATACAACTAATATATGTATCTGATGATACAGGAATCATATGGGTCAGCATTTGGTTGGCAGTGACTACAGTACTACCCCGGCATTCAGCCCCTAAATATTTCAAGACCTCATAGCTCTGCTTGCTCCACAACTTTTTCAATCAATGTCTGGAGAAGTTTCGGTCAGATATGACACAAACTTTTGGAATTCTTGAATTTCATTGGCAGTCATGACTCAGATTGTCTGAGTCAACTCACCGCTGAAAAAGCCTTCATCTCTGGGCGCGCGAAAAAAACTATCAGCCATCATTCCTTTTTGGTCCTGCCACGCACCCAGTTTACCACAGCTTGGGAGCAATAAAACCCAAACCGCTTCAACCTGGAGGTTTCCGACCTATTTGTAGATCACTCAGGTTAGGACGCTTGGAAAAACAGACCGGATTGAATCTACTAGGTGGACTTCCTCGTTTTTGAGGTCAAAAGCTGTGAACGTTGGCTGCTTTAGATACTATCTATCTATCTATCTATCTATCTATCTATCTATCTATCTATCTATCTATCTATCTATCTATCTACATGTATTACGAGAGAAAGAGAGAGGAAGAGAGAGAGAGAGAGAGAAAGAGCGCCAAAAACTTGCAGGTTACAATTTCCAAATTTGATATGGGGAAAACCGATTCCAGCTCCATCTTGAAAAGATGAAGCCATAATCTAATTCCCTTACATAAGATACCTTGCGTTTTATGTCATGGAGTTGAGTGCTATCCAAAATATACATCCAGTTTTGCAACCAACAAAGCATCTTTTCATTGCCCAACGCACCTTTTTGAGCTTCCAGCAGGCTGGGCCTGGGAGTGTCATTGGTTGAGCGACCATCAATCCTATGAACCCCTACATGAAGGACCATAATTCCTACTATGTTGAGAAAACGCCCAAGATCAACCATCATAGGGTTGCTTGGGCTTCTACTTTGCCCAGGGCCTGTGGATTTTATATGAAAAAACCAATGTGGGGGGTCATGAGTCACACCCCATCATACTATGCCTGTTTCTATCTCCTTTAATTTACAATACCAATGCCACCCACTACTCACCACTACTCACCCTTGTTAATTGTTGAGCATGTCTTTCTTCCAACAAACGCCGGATCAAACAACAAAAATGTTGCCTGTCAACTATTTTTCGTCATAGGCTGAGGCAACTGACTGGATAACGGGCTTCAAACTCCTCATAGACTGGATGCAGCCATGATGAAGCATATCATATCCATGTCAACATTGTTTCAAGTCTCAAACAAGACGCGAACTTCTTGAGCTCAATGGGATCTTTTGAACCCTTTCCAATTCAAGCGAGAACTGTGCAATTGAATCTTTTTTCCAGTAGCAAGTACATCTACCGTAGTGGTGGACTTTGCAGCTAGCTATAATTAGATTCCTCAAAGGTAACATCCCTGTCTTCCCACTTCTCCCCACACTCCTCCACTTTGAACTTCCTTTTGCAGCCTGGCACCATGATGTCAGAGCCCTCAAACTGCCATTGCTGGCTGTGTCGACTTGTGCTGTTAGAATGTGGCTTTCAGTCCAACTTCCCCGCTGATGGTGTTGGGTGCCCGCCTGCATAGTTCATGTACCGGATCTTTCCGAAGACCTTCCGCTCCGGCCAACCCATATCGTGCCTCGGAAAAAAAAGGCCAAGAAGGAGGATGCTTAAATCACTGCACCAAAATTGTCCAACCATCATCACCAACCTCTATCATCAAAACATCACTACTCTTGGTGTTGATGGAACAATTTCCAGCTAAACCACCCTCATAGGAATTTGCATGAGGGATCAGTGATTCCCGCAAACCCCTTGGTTGGCAGTCGATGGGTTTTTTCTTTCCAAAGCAACCCCACATGTATTGGGAAAACACCATCCACTCAGAAATTTATTTCTGTAAGGTTCCGGACACACCGCACACGGACCACATACAGCCTACATAGCCGTTCGGTTCTCGCCTCACTCAAGGCCGGTGGTTCTTTCGAACGTGGCTTCTGTTTTTAGAATCACTACGTTGTGGATATATGTATCGTTATTTTTACCTAGATATCCTTTAAACAATAGGTTGCCAAGAAGTAACAACTGAAAACTAATAACTTCCAACTTATATCATTGGGCAACATTACCCAACTACTGTTGATGCAAATCATGCACTGAAAACTGTCCAAGGAGGCGAGTTCCACCACTGCGGCCCTATGGGGAACCCCACCCATCCAGGTTGTAGCGATCATTTAAGTAGATGGTAGTAGCCAGGGCAGTTGCTGGATCTTTCGTCCACTCCAAGACCTGGACGTTTTGGTGGAAAGGGGTCATGAAATCATGAAATACGTTGGGAAATTTTCCCTGAAATTGAATAGATTCATGAAACCAGATGATAGGTTGGGATTCTGATGTCAATCAACTAGTACTAAAAGAAATGTAACATGAGCCAAAAAACTCCGCCCATGATGAAAACGAAGGCCATGGATTTGGGGCATTGCACGCTTGGTGACATCTGCGACTCGGGTTCACTTCACAGGAGAGACGCACCAATCGAACATCTGAGCATTGAAATTTGGCTAATCTTATGCGTCAAGGTATGACTCAATCTACTTTCAAACTCCGATCTGACACATGTATGGAGATAGACAAATAGAGATACACAAACTACTTTGTAGGTGGGTTGAGCAGTTTCAAGCTTGCCATTCCCATCTTTGAATGCCATGAAGGTTGACAAATACAAATGAATGACTTGAAAAGCAATCAAACAAACAAACAAACAAACAAACAAACAAACAATGTAACAAACAAACAATGTAACAAACAAACAAACAAACAAACAAACGAACGAACGAACGAACGAACGAACGAACGAACGAACGAACGAACGAACGAACCAACAAACAAATAAAAACACAAACAAACGAACGAACGAACGAACGAACAAACAAATGAACGAACCAACCAACCAACAAACAAATAAAAACACAAACAAACGAACGAACGAACGAACGAACGAACGAACCAACCAACAAACAAACAAATAAAAACACAAACAAACGAACGAACGAACGAACGA
>OMLO01004415.1_pt1 | contig 11760 bp, 10 predicted proteins | sample 1674811 | NCBI WGS metagenome assembly OMLO01 (sample SAMN06265003, study PRJEB25207) | coral metagenome | isolation source: Coral host | place: Mexico:La Bocana,Puerto Morelos, Mexico | collected 2008-11-13 | reverse complement strand
GCGCTTTTGCCACCCAGAGATTTTGCAGTTTTTGAAAGACAATTTCTCCCTGAATATTATACACAAAGAGCTAAAAAAGATCACCATGTGTCAAATTCCACTAGCTCTTTAGCTGCCTGGAGTCAATTTATATCTAACATGTTTCCTTCTGTACGTAAAGCCCTATGAAAATGAGCAAAAATGTAAACAATGACGTCAGCAAGGATTCCCCTATATTAATTGTAAAGTTATGTAACTCGACCAGAAATGTGGGTCTCAAGCTTGCCATCCCCGACCTCACGTTCCACTGAAACTGCTCTAACGAACACATCCTACAGCTCGAAGGAATTACCTGTATAATTCTTTAATAAGCTATAATGGTCTAAAGAACCTGTATGAGCATATGCTGCCTCTTTAGGTATTCATAATTGACATTGACTCTATCCTTATTTCTCAGGACTAAGAGGCTTGATGGTATCTGGGAATACCTTCACAACCACGAGAAACCATCAGATGTGTACAGCTTCGTCTGTAATGCCCTGATGAATGTCTGCAACTGCCAGAATAGTGAAAGGTGAATATCGAGGATTTCTTTAGAAACGAAATTCTTCACACTATTCGATTATCTTAAAAAAAGAGATTGTGATTCTTTGCATGCGTTTGATGCTGAACGCAAGAGCACACTCAAAACAAGAATGCTGTGTTAGCAGCGCTAACACAGCATTAATACTGTGTTGTAACGTCACATGAGCGAAAAGTCAGAAAACAGAAAACTTGCCTAGTTGATTTCTTAAGGAAGTTGATTAATTAAGGTGAATCCTCAGAAATAAAAGTTACCGAAATATTGTTTTTTGAAACATTGTCCGAATGTTCCCTACAAGCACTGTTTCAAAAAATACGATAAGAAGGATAGGTCATCATACTTGCTTACGAGATATGATAGGCCAATCTTACCCCTTTTATGCCTAATCTCACGTGTTATTTCATCACTTGATGTTACATGTACATTTTGCGGTAGCTGGAAGAAAAGGTTATTAAAAGAACACTTGAAAAAATCTTGATAGGAAGGTGGTCTCGGGCACCTGAAACAATGTCTAATTTACGAAAAAAATCACATAATTCAAAATGACACTGACTCAAAACGTTCCTCCAATCATTGCATCCTCGAGAAACGGTTGAATGTACTCTTTTAGCTGTATCCTTTTTTTCCTTCCGAACAATTTTTGTCTCAATTTTTTAACCTAAAGAGGACAATCAAGTTTATGTAATAAAAATATAGGTCACCATGCTCGTTTGAGAGAAAACGAGCATTTTTTTCGCTATAGAGCTTAGCTTGAGGGAATTATCTTACGCTGTGTACGTGCACACGATCATGTCTGCGTGCTAATGACGCGAAAATCGTGCGCAGTAGGGATGCGCAATGAACTACTGAGGAATCAACTGTCAAGGTTGCTCCAAGCAGGCAAACTCTCTTAGATTCTCTTATTTGTTTTGTTCTAGTTAAAATTTAATGCTCTTAATTTTTTTTTTTCTCGTTATCCACAGGTTGTTTGATATCGGTGTTCTGTGTGCGGAAGTTACTGCCCATCATGGTAGGCTCAGTTCAGAGTGGCTTGGTGTTCTAAGAGCTTTGTGCTGCTCTTCTATCAACTCATCAGGATTTGTGGACTTGCTTTTGGAAGTAGATGTGAGTCGATTTGATCACGTCGAGCTGATTCCACAGAATGATAGCAAAAACGCCAACTATATTCTTTTGTTCTACTATTTTCTTATCTCTGAGACATGTATAGACTACTGGATTATTAGCAGGCACGCATTCGTGTCTTTTTTACTGATTTGAAAAGTTATCAATTATTTACAGGTCGGGGATTTATCCATCCACGAGTCAGTGGCCACTTTCACCGCCCTGCTTATAGCCAGAAGTTGTTTCTCATTGGAAGATGTTATTTATCACGTGGCCCTGCCGTCACTTCTAGCCGCACTACCATCTGGTGAGTTACCACACGTTACAATCTCGTTACAAACTATCATACATGTAGTTTAGCGTTACCTCGTCGGCTATTCGTTCATAGAAAGCTCGAGCCTCCCGACGCTCTTAAGGCTGGTCACACAATCTCTCCTTTCCCGCAGGGGGTAGGGTAGTGAGGAGCCGAAAGGGCGTCTGCAAAGATAGCTAAGAAAATCTTGGATTTTACTGTAAAAGAAGTTAAAGTCTGCATACGAGCCAAATGGCTCATCAGGCCGGAGCTTATCTCGGTTTCTGTAGCATGAAGGGACTAGGAGGTTTTCTACTCCTCCTGGATGGGATGAGAGTCCATCGAAGGGTTACCCCCAGCATTACATTTACCGGTACCCATTAATACTATGACATTTAAGTGTCCTGGCCAAGAACACCACACAATGTCCCCGTATAGGGCTCGAACCAAGCGGACCGTTCGATCCGCAGTCGAGCACACTAACCTTGACGCCACCGCTCCTATTACGACCTGTGGTATAATTGTTTAATGGTTCTATCATTAGGTGTTGAGAATCAAGACGCTGAGCCTGGTGCAAGGTTAACATGTCACCTGTTATTGAGGCTTCTGGACGAGTCCACGGACCTCATGTCCCATGATCACTCCTCAGCGCTGAAATTTTCATTCAAGACATCTCTGGACCATCACTTGTTGTCTGCTGCACATGAGAGTATTGGTATTGGTGCTGTGTTAGCAGTATTGAAGGCCATGCTCAAGCTCTCTGAAGCAGGTATGTCGGCGTATTTCTGGTCTCCATACATTGTCTTGCTGATAAAACTAGTCCAATAGTTACAGTAGAGAACCGTGTTTGTCTTCATATTTGTAGCTCTCAGTTTTTCTCATAGTTGTTACATGTGCAAATTTTGCAACTTTAATGATGATTTGTTCCACAAAAACTTGCTGCATCACAGTAAATATTACCCTTGAATGCTATTTCCAAATATAAAAATTAAAATGGCAGCTATTCAGTTATGTGTTTGTATCATCTACGGCGAAACGACGTGTTTTGAACTATATCACGCTTAAACACACGAGTACATTGTGCGATCAATCCACTGAGTGTAAAGATATTTGCTAAATCGAATTCATTAATTCATTCCTTCACTTACTTGTTATTTTTCTCTTTTTTCCAGGAAGGACAGGCGAAGGCGGCTCAACTAGTACCAGTGATTCCACTCGGGATGACGCATTCCGAAGTCTATTTTCCAACAGACTGGATGACTTTATGGACAGTACATCCAGTACGGGAGACATCTTTCCTCCTCCTTTAGCTTCCAGCAGATCAGGTCAGCTTACAGCTCACTTCTTCAATCTTATGCACGGGTCCATGTTGGAAGAGACATTGTGGGCTGAAGTTATGTTTCGTCGCCTATAAAACAACGTGGGTTAAAATTAATAGAGTTGCAACTCATCGATCTCAAGCTAAGCACGTCTGTTTTGGGAACCAGCTTTTTGTCTGTCCTTGAATGTTATTTTAAGTAAAGTATTCGTCTTTGAGATTGAAATAAAACTTACGTTCATTTAATTTTTGCAGCTATGGAGACCTCCAACACAAGTGCCTTTGCCGGTTTTGCATTGCAAGTGATCTGTCGCCAAGAGTGGGTGAGAGAGAGATGCCTTCAAGATCCACAAAAACTCTGCTCTCCCGAGCTACTACTGGATCCTGCAATATCTGCTAACCAGGTATAAATTCTCCTTATTGCCGTGTCCTGTGCAAATATTTTTATTTTTCTAGAAGATGGGGATACTGTTTTTCGTCAAGACAATAACCCTTGGGTTGATGATATGCATAGAGCCACACGTGGGGTAATTTTCCCGAGAAAATGATCGCTAATCTGTTAGCTGATCAGTAGACTCTATGTAGCCCACTTTTTTTTCTCAGTTAAAGTCGAGTGGAAGAGCATGCGTATGCGAAAATCACTACTGGACACGAGGACTCAGACGGGACGCATATAAGCACGTCGAGATAACTAAGCCTGGGAAACTATCTACTATCGGATCAACTAACCCTGAGAAAAGTGGGACTACTCGTAGTCTAAGTACAAGATCTCTGTAGACCAACCATTGCACAGTCTCTGTGGGGCAACAGACTTTGACAGACTACAATTCGCTCAGGTTTTAAACACTCTCTATTCGTCGTTACAGTCATTGCCTTCATTGTGTTAACGTTCCTCTCTCTCAGGCGAGAAAGTTGCTGCATCTGATTTGTTATCCAGCTGGTGTCCCATCATCCATTGGGGGCCTCATTGCTAACAGCAATGATATGGAAACGGTGCATGAAGCTGCGAGTAGAATACTCCAGGTCAGTGGTCTAGAAATCAAATTGTGTTGCTATTGTGAGATAATTCCTGTTAATCTATGTCAGAAGTCATTTCCCTCGGATACACAAGAATTAAATGGACTGAAATTTTAATGCAACAGCTCGTTGAAGTAGAAGACTACCAGATAGGCAATAACGTACTGAAAACTACCATTATAGTCATTGACTGAGGCAGGAATGGGAAACTTGATTATTTAGACTACCATAAATCGCTTCTTATGAGCCTCTCCGCTTATAAGGCCCATCCACCTGAAAATGCAAAAATTATATCCGGCTATAAGTTCGGATAAATAATTCTTTTTTTATGATTTTTCGATCAGCTATAGCTCGTTTCGAAACCGGCTTTTCAAGTCCCCTCGGATATAACCCCCTCCGTTTATAAGCCTATCTTAAAGCCCCCACGGAGTTGTATAAGCCTAGGGCTTATAAGCAGCAGTTTACGGTAATGATTTAAAGGTAAAGTCCTGATCTACAAATCTTAATAACGTAGTTAGCACCATAATTTCGTTCATAACATTCAAACACTGATAACGTTCCTCTGAAAGAGTGCATGTATCAACATTTTCTTAAAACGTGGTGCGCTCTTTTCAAGTTTCTTGTTTGCTGTATCAGGGTGAGTTTGTGGAGAATGGCGCGATTATTAGTATTTTTTTAAAGCTTTATTGGGTACCCCTCTTGCTCTTAAGAAAAGAAGAAAAACCCCAAAGGGGTTGGTGCAATGGGTCTAATGTCCAAATGCGACGCACCTCCCTTAGATTAAGACCTAGGTAAAAATTAAATAAAATGAATACAAAAACATTCGTTTAAAAAATATATAAATTACGAGTGGCATGGGCACGTAGGGACTATTATTGCGAGCACATAATAAGTCAGTTACTAGTTACTTCCCACCCCCTCAAGCATGTATAAGGGTACCCAAGCCAGAAACACAACGTGATTAATACGCATGCATATGTTGTAGTTAAAAATTAAATTCAGGTAAAAATAATTTCCACCTAGTTTGATTCTCATTTCTCTTTGTCTAATAATAATAAGGGTTAAGAGACAAAGGATTTATTTTTTACCTGAATTGAACAACAACATATACACCTGGGCAGAAAAAGCAATTATTTCACAACCCCGCGTTGAATACAGGGTGCGGCATAAACAACAAACGAACTCATCTCTTATGAAGCACTGTGTGAAAGGCGAATGGAATTCCCATTCTGTTAAACTCTTCTTAAATGATAAATAAACTTAGGTGATGCGGTCAGTTTGATCCAAACAAAGTGATACTATGAAAGGGTAGAAAAATCTTTCGCGAGGGATTCATTTTTTGAGTTGAACGGAGCATGGAAGAACGTCGAGCAAGACAGGATTTTCTAGCCGAAATAATTCTTGCACAATCCGCTCACAAGTCTGTCAGGTTGTCGGGTTATATTATAGAAAAATTCCCTGCCTGACGAGTGAATTCCACGTTAAATTTCACGCGAAAAACCGACATCCCACGAATCGCAAAGCGATTATACATTTTGTGAGCCGCGCCAGTGCGCAAACAAAGGAAACCCCGGCTTTCAAAGTCAAAGTCAATGTGTGTTCCCCTACATTTGAGTATGAGTGGTTTCCTCAAATTTTCTAAAATTGTACTGATTTCAATTCGAGATTTCGTTTTCGAGATTTCGTTTTCTGTAAATTCGTTCATTTCCAAGGTATTTTTTTTTTCTAACACGAGTTGCATTTTTGTTTTCACGATAGCTACAGTTTTTGCTCGCGATTCACGTCAGCAATATCGCTTCATGCACAAGTGCAATTCCACGCTAAATACCCTCTCTTCGATAGCCAATCAAACTGCGGCTTTACTTGTAGATATTTGATTCTACAGAAAATTAATGATATTACAATTACATGTGGCAAACGGTAAAGGTTTACATAGAAGACCTGGAAAAAACGCATTTCTGATTTTAGTCCTTGTGCAAGTCAAACGAAGACAAGACAAATCTGAGGTCCTTTTAGGCCAATGTACCTCCTACGAACTCACTTGTAAACTTAACGCACTTGTAAACTTAACTCTAAACTAAACTCACTTGTAAACCGACTTGTAAACTAATCTTGTTTTACATAGAACTTGGATCAGTGGTCTTTGAGAAAGTCGTGGCTGGAGTTGCAGCTGATGATCAAACAGGCTTCTAAAGAGGTACTTTACACGTCAAGTAGTGCTCTACTCATTTGTGAAAGTTGCTATTTAGAATGATAATAATTTTATTCCCAAAACGTCTTTCAGGAGACCGGACCTCTTCTAGACGCAATTGCCACCAGCGCCATGAGTGTCTTTGTACAGCGGCATGACACCACCCCTTTGGCAACGGCACATAGCAACCAAAAGTCCGTGGTGATAAAGGGGCCAGAGTGGCTAGTTGCTCCTTTAATTTCTAAACTATCCAATTCGGTACAAGGCCGCCTACTAAAAGCTGCTGGTGAGGTACTGGACACTAAACAATGGTGGAAGGAGCACTCGGCAAAGTCATCTGTGTAAGATATTGAATAGTCGCGCCAAATTCGTCCCTAGCCCTTAACGTGAAAACTGAAACACCAAGAGACCAAGAAATGAAAACTCTTGTTAAATCGTTCAGTAACATTGTTAGTTTTAAAAGGTAGTTTAAAAGCCTCCTGAGATGTACGTTGTCAAATGTTTTCGAGAGCGGGGGGCGGGGAGGGGAAATTCCGTACTTTTTAGCTGTGAATTTTTGGGACTGAAACGGCTCCTTGGTGAGAAGCAGATGAGTAGCCACAGCAGATTTGATATAACAGATCTTGAACATCTACCTGATAAGAGCGTTAATTTACCAACGACAAAACAACAATTTTAAAGACTGGCAACAGCACAGCATACAGCCATACGTTTCACTGTAGCCCTTATATTCTTACACTTTTCAGGCCAACCTTGGTTCACACGCAGCCGTTCCTGTCACTGGTACTTGCATGTCTGAAGGGACAAGAAGACCAGAGGGAAGGACTTCTTTTGTCAATACACCGTCAGCTAACTCAACTACTGGCCGCTCCTGCCGAGGTTGATATCCCGTTTCTGTTTTGGCGGTTTTGCAACCTTGAATGTTGTTGCCAAGTAACCGTATACTTGCGTGTGCTTGTGCACGTGTTGCGTGTGTGCGTGTCTTGCCATCCATTAGCGCTGTTTGAGGTGTTGAAATAGGTTGGCATCTAAAGTGCCGTAGCTCTTTATTGTATCTACTGTCTCTTGAAAGTGCCCTTTGCGCAGTTTTTTAAAGAAAAATAACATTTATGATATTTCTGACTCTACTTGATAGTCTGTGTACTATATTTAACGGTGAACGTTGTTTATCTTGTTTTGATACAGGAGAGATGTCCCGTGGATTTAAAAAGCAAAGAGGTTCTGCAGGAGGCTTTGCACTTGCGTATTAGCCTGGTTAGTAAGGTCATTTTTTTCTGAGAAAAAAATGAGTCGGATAAACTAAAAAAGCAAATGGAAGGAAAAACGATATTCCTGCTTTCGTTAGGATAGTTTTTTCTTTCTTTTTGCTTTGTACTCTCTCTATCTTGGCGGAATTTGTGTGTTTTAAACCTAAAACGTAAATGTGGAGATATTCAGATTTTCTCGTAGCCTGCCAGCTTTATTTATCCTGTAAAATGGAAGTACGCGAGTGATGGTTGTAACGCTGCTTCCTCAGTTATGATTGGTTTAAAACAATTCACTGACCAATCACAACGAAAACAATAAATCAATTAGAACTCTTGAAAACTAGGACATGCAGACAGTGATAATTACAGGAAAATACAGGTACAGCAAGTTACCAAATGTTTGAGCTATGCGTCTGACTGGATGAGAAGATAGCATGTTTTATCTGAGTGGGTAGAAGTAAAAAACGAAAAAAGTAAGTACATTCTCCAAATTAAGATGTGCGCGTGCAGTGACCGAAATAAATACTAACTAAGCTCTATGCGGCGTGCCAGTTACTTAGAGGAGTAGAACAGTGATTTAACTTTGTCTTTTCTGTCTTTATTTGCTTGTTTTTCGTAACAGCTTGGTGCCATGTTTGACACGATTCAACGCAGCACTCAACTGTCAAGTGACTGGGCCACGCTTCTGTTCCAACTTGTAAGCTCTGGGACGATCACTGCTGACTCACTGCCCACAAAAAAGTAAGTCATATTCCTGTATTTAATTAATCCCTCGACGATGGCAATGGAAGCCTAACTTTCCCTTAAGTTTAATTTTCACTAACGGCATAAGCTTAATGCATGAGCATAAGTCATAAGGACATGACACGCCAGTGAGGTTAACATCGACATTTTTAATATACCATAATTGCAATCACAAAATGTACGAAGAAGGAACGCACAACTTCTTGTTGTGTTAACTGAACTGGGAATCACCGTGACGTAAGCATTCAGAAACAAACAGTTGCACTTTTTCAAATCATTGCTGTAAATCAAGTTCACTGTTTTTCTTGCAGGGAATTATTGACAAATGTGCTGGATATGGTGTCAGTGCTGATCAGCGTCGTTTCTAACACAGAGTCAACCCATGGACAGTCAGCTGAAGAGAGCCGAAAAGCGGCCTTTACTCTCTTCAAAAAGCTTAAGGTATATTCATCCATAGTTAATAATGGAGGGGACTGTTTATGAAACGCGACAAGGTTCTTTGTTGTTTAATTTTATTCCTTTTTTGTTCCTTTTTTGCCCTTGACCGTGCACAAAACACAACAGTTGTTTGCTACTGACTGAGGCACTAACCATGCAATAGAAACGTTTTGGTTACGTAACTCCTGCACAGTGTGTGAGACGCAAAACGAAAGACTGTGCACGCTCGTGGACCTTCCAACGTCTTGGCATTTTTATTTGCTCCGATGTTTCCGGGCCTCATAACCATTCCCCTGTCTTAACTATGGTTCACCTAATTAAACTAATTAAATAGCACTTAAATAATTAACCCAATGATGTTAAATGAGGATTTATTCACAAACCAAGGATATAACTGCTGAGAGGTCCGATGTCGGTCGTTATTTGCGCCCTTTTCAGACGCCATGCTAAATAAATATTGTTTGGCAAGACGTTAGAAATGCTATAATTCTTTTGGGGACTCTTTTCACCATTTGCATTGTTGCTTAATTTTGTTTAAGTTCTGTTTCCCTTCAAAAGAAGCCATATAATTCACATTTCATGTAACCAACGAATTGTACCAGTAGTATTGGGTTATACCATTGCGTTATAAGGCTCTCTTCTCGCGTGCTTTGCATTTCCTCTGTGTGAGCATCCTTCAATTATTTGGTATTAGGAGAATTTGTATGCTAACGAGCGACAATTTTTCTTTTTTTTTTTCCAGCGTGAGCTTGCTGGAAAAAGTACTATTGATATCATGCAGCAGTGCAAGCAGCTCTTGCCCCTTCCTCCCCTCTCACATAACGTCTTTACTGTTTCACCGGTCAAAGAGACGCCTGCGAACCCTGGACAGAATGCCGCAGACAAACTCCCCCCTGGAGGAGGAAGTAGTAGCCAGGTACTTCTTTTACAGAGTTACGTTTGTTTTTGAGTTTCCGACGCGATCATTATTACATTCTGATCTTTTGATTCGTTTTAGTTGATAGTAGTTAATTTCAAATTTCTGTTGACGTGACGGTAATTTCGTACGTGTACTGTATATCGAATAGAGTGACTTTCTACAAATTCTCATGGCATAGCCCTGTCAATTGCTCTACGAAAAGTAATCACATAAATAATCGTATAACACGTCTCCCTGAAAGCAATAAAAAAAACAACTTTGGGAAATGAATAGCTCTAAAACCCACATAATCACAGAATCCACTCGATCATTACAGGCGTGGCTTTTTTCAAACTACAAATTAGCTAGCGCAGATGAAAATATAACACTGGAAACACGTCCGAGATTGCACATCGGGTCTAAGTCGTCGAATCTCTATTGTATTTCTCTCTATTTTTGACATCATTCGATTTGTTTTCAGTCGTTTTAGTTTCTTCACTTCCCTTTTCAATATCACGTTTTCTTTTATTTAGGGCCTACAAATAACTGGCAAACAACGAATCAGTGCATGGGACCTCATGGAGGGGTACAAAAACCCATCACCCCTGTCATGGGCGTGGTTCGGTGCCGTCCGGATTGAGCGTAAACCATTGAGGTACGAGCAAGATTTTCGAAGACTGCTGCACCATACACACCCGAGGCGGCGTCCCCTGAGTTACTTCCTTAGTCCCGCTCCTGACAAGGAGGACGAGCACGATGAGGAAGAAGATAGAACGGAAGCAGAAGCTGCAGTGGGAGAGAGAGCCAGCCAACCGTCCACTCCTCAGACGCCAGCTGATAAAGGTATAAGTGTTTTAGAAATAGTGACATGTTTAAATTGAAGATGGAAGCATGTGCATTAAATAAGTTAATAATGTGCCATATACACGTGGTACTTGCGCGTGGTAGTCATACGCGGTACTCAAGTGGTACTGTTTTCCCCAAGCATCTGCGAAGATACACTCATTTCGAGCACAAATGCTTCTTTAACTAAGACCCCAAGGGTCCCGTTCTTCGGAATTTCAATGAAGACTACACTAGCTGTGTTAGGAAATCATATCCAACTTATTCATCTTGTCCAATCATAGGCGCTATTCCTTTGATTGCTGCACCAATTGCTTCGGCTGTTAACATGCCGGTTCTTAACGTACAGCCCAACCTTGCCACGAACCAGGTAACTGTAACAGATAGCAAACAGACCAAGCCCAAGGCAACGAAGCAACGAAAACGTCCTAAAGCGCCTAGCCAAGCGATGCAAAAGAAGCTGCTACAACAACAGCAGTATCTAGTGAGTCAACAGCCTACAATGATGTTCGGTCAATCCACACAGCAGCAGCAACAGCAGCAACAACAGTCTTTCTTTCAGCAAGCTCCACAGCAAAGAGGACTGCAGCCAGGCTTGCAGCCTCAAGCCCAGCCGCAAAGGTGAGTGACAATTGTACGCTGAATGTTGATCAAGTACAAACTCCAACTGCTTTCGTCCTTAACCTATCCTGGACACATAACGTCTAGAATTGGGTGAATTGTGTATGGTTTGATGTGTTCAATCGAGATAAGAGTTGTTCTAGTGCCGCTCAATGTAAAATCAAGGTATTACCTTCGGCGATAAGGCAAGCAGATTCACAACAGACTAGATATTGACAAACACAATCCACATTTGCCGCACAGCTTAGCTAGTTTCAGGTTCTTGTTTAGTTGTTTAGTCACTTCCAAGATACCCTGAAGATTTGTTGTTGATAAAACTAAACATAGCCAGAAATTCCGAACCACAACCCCCCACGAGGCGTGACAATTGTGTTTGCATGTGCTCTCAGGTTTCTAAAAGAAAAATGTATAGATGTCGTATTTCAGTCGATCGCTGCAAAGAACGAGGTGCTTGAATTTCACTGTTCCGATGAAAATTTCTTCAGTTG
>OMLO01004414.1_pt1 | contig 11760 bp, 5 predicted proteins | sample 1674811 | NCBI WGS metagenome assembly OMLO01 (sample SAMN06265003, study PRJEB25207) | coral metagenome | isolation source: Coral host | place: Mexico:La Bocana,Puerto Morelos, Mexico | collected 2008-11-13 | reverse complement strand
GTGAATGTGATATATGTGATATGCACACGTAAGCCCGTGAAACACACATGTATCAGTTGATTCCTTTGTATTTGTACCGGGTGGAGCACAAGTGTCTCACAAGTGATTGCCACCGACTTCAACCTCACGTTTGTGGCTGTTTCGTCTGATCTGTCCGTCTGAATTTGTTCACTCGTTCGTTCGTTCGTTCGTTCGTTCGTGGGTTTGTTCCCTCGTTTGTTCGTTCGTGGGTTTGTTCGTTCGTGCGTTTGTTCGTTCGTGCGTTTGTTTCGTTCGCGGGTTTGTTCGTTCCTTCACTCGTTCGTGCGTTTTTCCGTTCTTGCGTTTGTTCCTTCGTGGGCTTCCCCTTCGTGGGTTTGTTCGTTCATAAGTTTGTTCGTTCGTGGGCTTGTGCATTCGTTCGTTCGTTCATTCGCTCGCTCGTGCGTTCGTTTATATAATCCGCCATTCTTAGCTAGTCTTGTTTCACATAACTGATCCCTAAGTCCTTTTAAACTATTGCAGAATTAAATTCTTTAATATCATAACAACCTTTTGCACTCGTTTCAATTGAAGAAAATCAGACAGGTCAGTCACAATGCAGCAAACTGGCTGTTCAAATTAACCAGGATTAAACAAAGTATTAGAAAAAAGTACTTACCATCATCTTAGAGAAGAGCTTCTCCCAGTTTAGCACTTTTCTCTCTTGAGCTAGCCTTTCACTCTGTACAACAAAGAGACATTTTTAGTCGCACTAAAAGCACTTGACTTTAACACCTTTTTTTATTATCAGGAAATGATAAAGTGAACATATGTTATCCAACTCTGTAGACTATTTAAGTCAAGGACAAGGGGGGGGGGGGGGGGGTATAAGTGGTACTCCCCTGCATAAGCTGTACACAGGTTTGTGTGTATGGCTGAGAGAAAGAGAATGGCCAATCCCTCTATGAAACACGCCTGGGAAAGGAGTAAAGGTACACCACGCTTGATAAAAAAATGTATTGCAGTCACTAGTGTATTCCCAATTCCGTTTACAGTGTTACAAGCTATACTAACAGCATGAACAAAAACAAGCAAAACTATGCACCTGGATTCCAACAAGAACTAGCTTCTGCAAGGCTACATTCAACTGTCTCTGTTTGCTGTACAGAGTAACATGAAATTATAACAGATCACAGTGAGTATTGCGTATCATTTTATATACATAATAACATTGCAGTGCTTGAGATAAGTAAGAAGTATCAGAACAAAAACCTGAAAAGATCAGTTATATGAGCCAACAAATTAATAGAAAAATTATAATGATTTGGACTGGTGATAGCACTGGGAATTCGACCATGAAGATCAAATTCCTTGTTGACAACCCACCTTGAAAACGTATCTGAAACCCTGGTACGTGTTCATATAGAACTTTATAGTTTAGAAAAGTGTATTAATTTTATTATTAATAATCTACTCATTTGTCTACTAATTGCATTGAACTAAATCAGATATGATATGGTTATAAAATTAATGCCCAATCATGAATGGGCAGGCGGATGGATATGTTACAGGTTAAAATTAAATTCAGGTAAAAATTAAATTCCTTTGTCTCTTAACCCTACTTATTCATTGATTATGAATAATTAGGGTTAGAAGACAAAGGAAATTGAGAATCAAACCAGGTTAAAATAATTTTTTACCTGAATTCAATTTTGACCTGTAACAGATACATGCTCTTGCAAACATGTTGGTATTATAATTAATGATCACATCATTCAAGTTGTGAAGAGGGAACGCTCTACAATTTAAGGAGATGAATTGTAAGCCTGACCAGACATTTAAAAAACAACTAGCCAATTACTGTACATACTCTAAACAAACATGTATAATGTTGAGTCAACTTTAATTTAAAAAAAAAATAGCCCTGTACAGCACACTGTACATATTGCTGACTCTCACTTTTCATAGTCTTCATGAAGTTTTTTCAGCGCTGCACTCTTTGTCTCCCATGGTGTGGAGTATAACTTTACCATCCGTACCAGTTCGGTGATAGGGACACTGAGATCTGACGAACTACAGGCAATTAAAACACACACAAATCAACAAAAACTTGAGAAAACAGCGTTGCACTGTGGAATTACGGTCAGTTTGCTCCACAATGATATTGTTCTCCCAGTCAGTTCACTTGCACAAGAGTTACATATGCATGTACATGTTGATTACCTCACACAAAGGGATTAACTGAGTGGATCGCAGGAAGAGTGAAGAAATTATCTGTACTTTTTTTTCATTAATTATGCCCACAATTCCATCCTGGCTTAGTATTCTTAAAACAAGTGAGAAATAAAATGTCTCTAGATGACGAAGGGCTAACGCTCGAAACGTCAGCTTTATAACTCGTTACGGTGGCCAATTTACATTTTCAACTTAGTTGATATAACCAAATTGTCTCTAGATGGGGTTTTACATGGATCTAAGTTGCGTCACTTGTGTGGTTATCAATTCTTTGTGGAACGTACCGGACTGACGGCGAGCAATTATTTCACTATGGAGCAAAGTGACCAGATACAAATTGTAGATTACCATGCTGTGCACACTGTAAACATGAAAAAAGACTATGGTCATGCAGACATGTAGAGGAACAGCCCAGTGAAAACTCTGTTAAGTTCAAGGATCCAGTGAAAACCTCTGTAGCACGTATAGTATGATCTGCATGCTGATGTTCTGTACAGTACAATTCTGATTTCTCATTACAAACACTCATTTTTTTAAATTCCTAGAAACTTGAACCAAAGTCCTTTCCCTCCTCTCAGTCATGTTAATTTACCCATGATTTATCAAATATCCGATTTTTGAAACCCATTTACAAATTGTTATGTATGTTTCCCTTCAAAGCTTGAGAAATCAGAATTCACTGTATTATATTGGAAAGTTGTCTACAGTGTGTATGTTATTATTACCTTCTAAATAATTTTCCAGTGACCAGTGCAATTTTCAAAAGCAAACTTGGTGGTAAGGCATGCTGCAATAAAACATCTTGACATGAAACTTTATCTTTCATGCACTAACAACTATTATACAAGAATTCACATATTTTTACCGGTAATTTAATGAATGGCATACTAGCCAAGACAGCTTTCAAAATCCTCATATCAGGATACATGCATATTGGATAACAGACAGCTAGCTAAACATAGCCAACATTAATTTAATAGCAAGTGCAAAGCTTACACGTACTGTTTAACGAATAAACATTAGAGTTTCTTTTTGTTGAAATAAATAAATAAATAAATAAATGTGTTGTCTCAGAAAGTATCCTACTACAAATAGTTAATACAATCCAAATTTATTAGCAAACTCTATGAATGGGCTAGATGAACCAATCATTTGCAGATCAGAGATTGTGAACCCGCACAGGCAAGATCGTACTATCCATCTTTAAATACCCCTAGTTTCTGAAATATACTCTGCTGTACACTGTTTAAGAAATAGAAAACATGTACCATGGAAGTTTGCAGGAAATTATTTGAAAAAGGAGGCTAGTGCTTTTAGTTAATTATCTTTGTTTAACATTAACAGTTTGTGTAATCGGCCATTTCTGAGTTCACTTGAGCCTCTATTTCAAAGCAAGTCTAAGTGTGAAAGTTTTGTGATGGTAATTAGTTCTGCTTTCCATATGAATGAAAACTCATTTTAATTTCAAAGACTTCGCACTTAGACGCGCTTTGAAATAGAGGCTCGAGCGAACTCGGAAATGGCTTATTGTGAGTTTCTATTGAGTTTTATACAGAATATATTATAATTATTTATATCATCAGTGCACTGTTTTTTTGGGGGCTGTTTTCAAAATCAGTATGTGGTATTTTCAATGCTCTCTTGGTCCGACTACCCTGCCACGCCACCATTACTGTGCTCTACACTGATACTTAATCTTAACATTTGTGTGGCAGTTGTAATGGTGTAACTTACCTTTAGAAGCTCATCTTTTATGGTCAACAACTGAAATCACAAAAGAACAACAGAAATATTTAATAACAATGAACTAAGTTCCTTATTTAAGTGTGCTTATCATATACAGCATGGCTAACCTCCAAGATCAGACAGGCCTAGATGAACCAAATGCTGCACTGTGATTGGCTACCCAAGTGCTATCTTGCATTACCATTTTCTGGTGATGCTGTTTATTCCATATAACAAATCCTTTATAGACCGCGAGGCCTGTTCAGTTAAGATACATGTAGCTGAATATTGGCTTGTTTATGGTACGATATTGGCGTTTTTATGGGAGGCGCGGTGGCCTCATGGTTAGTGCGCTCATCCCCGGAGCGAGTGGTCCGGGTTCGAGCCCTGGCCAGGGACATTGTGTTGTGTTCTCGGGCAAGACACTTAACTCTCACAGTGCCTCTCTTCACCCAGGTTTATAAATGGGTACTGGTAAACTGTTGGGGAAACCTAACAAATTGCGGGGGAATGACCTGCAATGGACTAGCATCCCGTCCAGGGGGAGTAGAAATACTCCTAGCCGCTTCATGCTACAGCAACCGGGTATAAGCTCCGGTAGCTATGGTCCACTAGGATCGAAAGGCTTCATTGGCGTTTTTATGGATCTCAACTCTATCTCAGTGCATTACGTGTAAACATGGCTTAAATATCCAGTAATCTTGACCTGGCCCTTTGTCAATAACCCAATTTTATATACCTAAGAGTGGTTTTGAAAACAGATCTCATAATTATCATAAATAATATAATTATATATGAAGTTACACTAGCCCCAGCCCTAACCCTAACCCACCTCAAACAGGGAAGTTTGAAACAAAGCCAGACAGTTCTGCACTCCTGCGCAGAGTGTCTTGAATTTTTGTTGTTCCTCATGTGGAGTTGAAGTTCTCTAAAAAATGTACAATATATAATATATCTTTTTTAAGGTTAGAACTAAACATTATACTAATTATTAGATACACACCGGGCAGCACATGGATTTGAGGAAGTTTTTTTAAGGGGAAAACTCAAAACATCAGCGAAAAGTCAGTTTTTGCACACTTTAATCTTCTAAACTGAAACTTAGAATTGTTTGGTTTTAATGCAAACGCCATGTAGGATAGATACAACAATCATCCATGCTAGTTGCTGTAAGGAGTTCTTGGGGAAGACCTTAAAAAGCAGGACTACCGGTAGCTGGGATAGTATATGGCAGAAAAATGCCATATATTGAGAACCATCCAGTACACACATATATAACTTAATATCTAAAAAGAAGGCACACTGTTTAAAGTTGTTGAAACAACTGTGCACATAAACTGTACATTCCATTGAAAATTATGCCCATACCTCACTTTCAACAATTTCTAAGTCAGAGTCTGCTCTTTGGATCTCAGGGGACTCTACAAACTCAGGAACAGGTTCCAGTGATGGGCTTGACTTCTTCAATATACCTATGAGAAACAGTTAAAAACATACAGTTGTACTGCTGTTGATAGGGTGTGCTTAAATTCATCAATTACCTATAGATTAATTTATATGGTGGAACTCTTCAATAGCGATGGCAAAAGGCCATGCAGGGCAGGGTGTCCATATTATAGACTTATCAGAATGATAATAATGGTAGTGAACTTATTATAACAACTCTGCATGGTTTCTCTGGGACTAAATTACCTGATCATAATATGATTAACAAATAGAAAATATGCACCATGTTTCAATCAAGATAAAAACATGAGTTGAAGTTTGAGAGAGTGACAAATGTTGTGGGAACACAAGCCGACCAAGTGCTTTTTCTACATGAGTCAGTAACTCCATAGAAACACAAAAAACATATTTGCTATTTCTTTTAAAAAACGTTTTAATGTAAGATAGAGCCTCTGGTAATGAACCGCGGGTGTCTTAAAAATCTACAGAAAATTTGATGTATGATCAAAATTAATAATTTTAAAGGGATATATAAGTTCAAGTTACACGAACAGTTTAATACGCTTGCCAAAGTGCTCGAATGACTTGAGCATAATAGAAAAGAACTCTTTAACTATTCAAAACACACGACAAGATGGCAAAGCACTATCTCTGCAAGTGATAAAACATTAATCACCACGATAACTGAATAACAACCTCGTCATTAAATAGTTATGAGTCACCTGTACCAACCTGGTCTTTTAGCGAGGCTCCCTTGCTTCTCGGCAGTAGCCGCGGGTTTGGATTTTTCCACCATATTGGAGACACGGAAAGCTATTGAGAACTGAAATTGCAGTTTGCTTAAGCTCTTGTTACATGTAGAGTGATTAAAACTTCTTCTAAAGACATCATGCAAATGTGGAGTTGGTCGCCATTAATTAATGATCTTTTGCTGGCTGTTGTCATGGGAACAGCCATGGGGACAAGGCGAAGTCCTACTACGGCTAATTTGGCCGTGAGGGACTAAGCTGACAACAGCGTTCCGCTGTACGGAAATGGCACATACGGCCTCTCTACGTGTGTTTGCAAAAATAAATTTAATTCGTTCAAGGAAACCAGAGGCTTTATTATACTTTCATACGAAATAGGCTTGATAAATGACGATGATTTTCTTCACCTGTGTCCGTCTGTCATCTCTCAGAACTCAGATTTGCCTTAGAACTTGATGGAACATTTTGCTATTTCAACCACAAAACAAAAAAAACACTCGGCACGGACAGGGTGTTCGCACTGACTCAATGTTACAAAGCAGCTCATAAAGTTTGACAGGGAAAGCATACAATACTTTCGTGCCAAACAGAAAGTGTGACCTTTGAGTTTTCAGCGTCTTCCGCGTATCCAGAAATCAACCAAGTAACACCACATTCTATCGCGCGAGCACGAGCGCAACGTTTATTATGACGCACACACTTCAGTCTTCAGAAAAAATGGAGGAATTCGGTTGTGGTTGGAGTTTCAGTTGTCAACATAGAAAATGGTTTTTGGGAGTTAGCTGGTTAGCTTTCATGGCTGTTAGCAATATCATTGGACGTTTTACTAAGAATCGTTGCGATGAAAGGTAAGGGTAAACAACCAAACTTTTCTAATATCGAACAAGAGAAAAAAAAACTATTTGAACTCCGTGAACTGCTTTCTCCAATCGTGGCGGCCTAACAGTGAAAAATTTCTACGGACTTAGCTTTTCGTTAATATCATGGCAGGAAAAAGAAACTTTCAGGTTTGAGTATTATTTAAAACGACGTTTTCAGAATATAAGGAGACTAGCTGTTATGAGTAGAAAGAAAACACGTTATATCGGTTCGTCCTATCCGTGAGCCGTGTCCGTAGCGACAGTGTAAACAAAAGGGTCGCGCGTGGAGAGATGGCGAAACAATTCGCTTTTACTTGGAGGCATAATTAAATAAATTAAGATCAACGTGTCTTTGTTATCAAACAAGTTAGATAACACGTACCACGGAATCAGATAAATCACACCAAAGTTTTAGGCTGTTAACCGATTAAGTATTCTGTCACGTGTGACATTCCAGAATACCATTGGCTGAATAAGCTACCAAAAGCCATCGTGAATCCACCTGGGTGCTAGTGTAAAGCGGAGCGATGGAAAACACACTACCGGTAGAGAGCGCTCGTAATGCACTAGATAGGAGCGGTATTTTTCATGGGAAGCGCTTATCCACATTTCCCGAAATAAACAGACGAAAAAGTTGCTGTGCATTCTGGCAAAAGTAGACTCAGTTCAGGAAGAACACGAACCCAACTGTCCTGTAAGGTATTAGTTTGTCACTCTTTTTGTCCTGTAAGGTGGCGAATCGCGATTTTACTCGACGGAGCAACAAACTTGAAGATTAACGCAAAGGATTAACAGAAATGAGATTTTATTTAGAAACTATTATTAGAAATTAATTTTAAAAATGCGATTTCTATTGTAATATCCTGTTCGCAACGGTTGTAGTTGTTGGCAATGTGTTCGTAGTAATAGCAGCATATCCGGATAATTGTGCCAGTTTTCTCGCAAATAACTGAAGAACTTTCTTTTTTTTTCTAAGATTCATCCAATCAAATACATGTACATTTAATAACTCTTTTCTTTGTTTTATCAGCGATGATACAGGGAAGGAAAAGGAGATATCAGTTAACAAGAAAATAAGAGACTGGGTAAGGGAAAATCGTCAGTAAGAGCACAGCGGTCCACAGGTGAGTCAGACCGCATCAGCATAAAATGGCCAGCGGTGGTGCTAATCCACGTAGGTCAATACAAGTCTTTCTCTCCCTCTCAGTCGACAGTAGAGAGCTGCATGGACCTGCTTTTAGCTGTAAGTTTGGTTCACCAGGCACTTGTATATTTTAATTACCTTAGGAATTGAGAAAATAACTTAGTAATGCAGCAAGGAAATTCGTGTATTAAACAATAAGAGGAATTTTTAATCCCTGTGTGTATTCACAAGATAAGACGTTAGATTTGTCACTGAACTACTGACATATCCTTATCGCTCTAGTAATTCACTTGACATAATCAAACACACAAATGGATTAAATCATCTCATAACGAAGGAGTTTTGAAGTGATATTTTCGAAGTGTTCCCTCTTCTGTTCTCGACCCCGTATTGCTCTCTTATGAGAGTTGTACAAACGATAGGCAACAGAAAACTACGTACAATCGATTGAGTTATCTCATTAGGGAGAAGATAGCGTCATCCTAGTTTGTTGCAATGTTCCACTCTTCTGATCATGACCCTTTGTACAACATTCTTATGAGAGCTGTACAAAAGAACATGAACAGAATGGTAAGAATAAACATCACGCGCATCGATCGGTTACAAAATAAAGTTCTTAAGAGCTCAGGTCTAGTCCTCGAACTACAAAACACGAGTACTGCGGGGAGGATAAAGTACGTCGGAAGGAAGTGGCACTTCTTTCGTCGAACTTTTTCTTCCCCGCATGCGGCATGCTCAGTGGTTAAACAATTTATCCAACTGCACCGAGGTTAAAGAAAGTTCAAAAAGGTAGGAAACTTCTAAATTTAGGACAACTATCCTTCAGGAATTCCAATCTTTAGCTAATCCTTAGTCCAGAAAGTTTCAAATTTGTTGCATTTTCTCGTAGAGCTAGTCCTCGGAGAAGTCTCGTTTCTGGAACTTCTAATATAATCTATTTTCTAGCGAGCGTTATATTTCAGAGAAGTATTTTATGTGTGGGTCAGGGTCCTATAAGCAGTTTAATGGTGGACCACATGTGGCGATACATTAGCGCAAAACTTTTGTTGTTTAGGTTAGCTTTTATCGCCACAACAACACTAAAATGGGCTATGCTGTGAAAGAGATCAAAAGTTTTGATCTCCTGCACAACATAAACCATTTTAGTGTTGACAGTTGCAAGATCGAAAGAAAATTCTTGGAGGTCGGTAATTACCTCTAAGAATTGTTCTTTTTCATCACTTTTTAGATAGTTCTTTTATAAGGTATGTGGGGTTATAAGGGTTCAAACTACCCCAGCATTTCAAGACAAGCAAAAGGTTAATGGAACGACTTAAACACAGGGAACAAGGAAGGGTCTAAACTTGTCTAGTGTATGTGAACTCTCCCCACTTCTACCCCGTTCCCCCCGACTCTGGAGATATGCCAGCCGGGATTTTGCCCACGGGCTCGACAAGGGCTTAGCATTGCTTTGGTGTAGCTACAGTAAACGTTCCTAACTGGAAAAAACCCTTAGCTTTGTTTCAAGACCTGATTATCATCCCAAGAACATGCGCGATTTCTTTTCTGCTGTTTCCTAGAATCCTATGTTCATGTTCTGCCTATTGGGATTCACTGCAATGATTATTCCAAGGGAACTTGATATGTAGCATTTTGTGCGCTCAGTTACTGTTGCAGTTAGTGCGACTACAGGCAGCTTTGCAAATATATGACGCCTAGCATACCTAGTTGGACATATGCTGGAATAATACTCTTTCTGTAAATATAATGTCTGCAAATATTTATTGATTTAAAAATGATTTGTCAGCAATGCTATAAAATCGAGAACGGATAGTTATTGTTTTCTACCAAAGCGCGTTACGTGTATGCGAATGAGAATGTGTGAATCTACGAACAATGCAATATCTATAGTCAACTACAGCCGATGGCGGATGACAAAATGTGGATGGAAAATTACGAATGACAGCGTGCTGGTGATAAATCCATGATGAGGATAAATAAACTAGAATGTTCTTTTGGCGGCACTCGATTTTTAATGTTTTACGAAAGGAAAAGTGGATTCTACAAATTCGATTATTGTTGTAAGATACCGTGTAGTACCTTAGCTTCCTCTGATGACTTCCGTGAAAAAGATGGTGGACATGACGAGATATTAAAGCCTCTAAATGGTTCAAGACAAGAATCAACTGTTGAGCAAATTGACAGAGATATGGTTTAATAGTTAAATTTTTATCTTTTTGATGGAATCAATCTAGACTTTTTTCATTTTTAATTCTAATAAAGCTGTTATGTCCACTGAGGACAGTGTTCGTAAAAGCATAACACGGTCCCTGATTGGCTGAAAGTCTTTCGCTTGTCAGTGCGGATTATGCTTATGCAGTATGCCAATATGTCCTCACTGGACACAATACCGACACGATAACGAGCCCGTCCCAAAACAGTCCAACAGAAGCGATTTCCGGCCCTGAGATCATCTGCAGGGCTGTACAAATCTTACTGATTCAATAGTTACAATGCAAGTTAATAAAGTTTGACGGGGAAAGCATACAAGACCTTCAAGCCAAATGAACGGCGAGATCTTTGAGTCCTCAGCGTCTCCCGCTCTCTTCAGACTCTTTGCCAGAGGTGGAGCTACTCTTTATGCTTCTTCTTTAAGGTTTTTGAAATAAATCTTCCATTAAAAACTTCAAAGAACTCCCGTAAATTCACATTAAGCCGGAGCACACAGAAACGCGTCTACTCTCGCTCCATACCCGACCCAGTCTCCCAAGTAACACCACAGTCTATCGCGCGAGCACGAACGCAACGTTTATTATGACGCACGCACTTCAGTCTTCAGAACAAAATAGAAGAGGTTGTGGCTGGAGTTTCGGCTGTCGCTGTCAACATAGAAAATGGTTTTTGGTTGTTAGCTGGTTTGCGTTCATTGCTGTTACCAGTGCCATTGGACACTTTACCAAGAATCGTTGGCATGAAAGGTAAGGGTAAACAACAAAGATAATACTTTTCTAATGTCCGATAAGAGAGAGAAAAAAATTGAACTCCGTGAACTGCTGGCGGTTTAACAGTGTAAAAAGTTCTACGACTTTCGTTTTTCGTTAATATCAGGCAAGAAAAAGCAGCCTTCATCTTTTAGCAATAATTAAAATGACTTTTTCAGAATATAATGAGACCAGCCGTTATGAGTAGAAGGAAAACATGTTTTATCAGTTAGTCCTAACGGTGAACTGTGTCCATGACGACAGTGTAAACAACAAAAGTGTCGCGCGTGGAGAGATGGCGAAACAGTTTTCAGTTACTCGAAAGCATATTGAGTACGATGAATATTAACTCGGTTTAGTTACCAGACAAGTTAGATAACACGCAGCGTGGACGCGGACATACCAAAGTTTTACGCCGTTTATGGACCAAATTTCCAACACAAGGAAGTTCAAAGTATTTATGCCATCACGGTATTTTGTCAGCGGTATTATCTTAGTATAATGCCACTGGCTGAATAAGCTAGCGAAAGCTATCCTCAATCCGCGTGTGACTGGATGCTAGTGTAAAACGGAGCGATGGAAAAGAAACTGCAGTAAGCTCTAGTAGTGCTTCCGTCTTGCGTTGACTAGATCACGAGTTTGCTTTGCAACGTGCGGTATTTTTCACTCGAAGCGCTTAT
>OMLO01004413.1_pt1 | contig 11764 bp, 6 predicted proteins | sample 1674811 | NCBI WGS metagenome assembly OMLO01 (sample SAMN06265003, study PRJEB25207) | coral metagenome | isolation source: Coral host | place: Mexico:La Bocana,Puerto Morelos, Mexico | collected 2008-11-13 | reverse complement strand
TCAAACCTTGTCCAGACCTTGACTTGTCTTCCAGACCTTGTCATTATTGGCTTACCAATAACCAGTTCTTCTGACTCACTATCGACATCATTGTCACTGTCATCCGAATCGCTCTCATACTCTGTCATTGATGAGCAAACAGCAACTGGATACTGAACTCTGGTATCTTCTTTTCCCTGAATGGCAGGGTCAGATTTCTCGAAAATTTAGACAATCATTTGATTTCAAAGTAGAGTAGTTCAGTTCAATGAGAGATCCAATTTCATTAAATTCTTTTGCCTCAAGGGCCAAAGAACATGACTCAAAGGTCAAATTAATCCGCCCAAACGGCACAGATTTTGAATAGCTTGCCTCCACAGGCAAAGAACTCAAGTGTTTTGATTTCAGAATGAAACAGTCATCTGATTTCACAATTGAACAGTTGGCTTCTATGAGCGATCAATTCTTTTTCAATTTTTTGCCGGGACAGATGTTGAATTATGTGCCTCCACAGGTGAAGAATTTGTGTCAAAGTGCAACGATTCTTTTAATTTCGCAGTGGTTTGCTTCAACGAGTGATGGACATTTTGATTTGCTTATAGCAAGCAATTGCTCAATATCTTTCCCCTTTTTTCCTGAAACCAGCAAGCTGTAGTTGGCAATTTTCTCAAAATACTTTTCTGGCCTGGTACTTCAGTACTGCTGGTTGTACTGATAAGAAAACAACGTTCCTGTAGAAGAACTTGATCGATATCTTGGCACCTCCATTCTTGAATCAGCAAAAGTTGATCACACAGTAAAGCAACCAAACACAAATTGACTGACCTCTTTTCTTCCTCAAGATTAAGCAGGTTGTGACCTTGATGAATAATTTCACAAGCAAGTGAAGACATTTAGCTAAAAAATACTTGCCTTGGCCTTGAAATCACCTGACAGCGTGCTTGATTAAGCTTCTAGTTATCACGTGGAAAGTGACCACAATTCTCAAGCCTGGATCTATAAAACAAAAATCAGCCAAACACAATTGATCTCTTTCCGTTTGCGACCTTGATGAATAACTACACAAGAAAGTGAAGACCTTTTAATAGCAAATAAAAACATTCAGAATATAGTTACCTACTTGGATGATGGCAACATCAACTGTACCTTGAAAGAGTCTGATGACAAGCGTACGAAAGATTCTTAATGATCTCAGGCATCGATCTAAAATAACTAAACACAAATTGATCTCTTTCTGGCTTGAGATTCATCATTGGGTCATTCGTTTCACAAGAAAATGAGGGCATTTGACAAATGAAAACATTTTGAAACTACTTACCTCTTTGTTTTATATAGCAACGTCAACTGCACCTTGAAAAGTCAAAAGCGTCTGACAGCGTGCTTGGATTTCTCATGTGGAAAGTGATCTCAAATGTGGATCCCGGATGATATGACAGCCATGTGATGTGCACAGAATTGTGAAAATTTTGGATTTCTTGCCCTACTGAAAAGAATAGTGTGCTGTCTTGCTAATGCTCGACAGAAATAAAACCACTTTACTTTTAAGTTAAACTGAAATGAAAATACTTCAAAGTGAATTATTAAATCAATTTCAAATGAAATTCAAGCCAAGTGCTGAGCGCTGCCACTACCATCATACTACATGTGCTTACAAACAACAGAGCGGATCATGTGTTAGATGGCGGAGTAGAGGCAGTTCACAAACAAGCAGGGTCAAAAAAGAGCTGCTAAGGGGAAACAAGCAGCACAAGAATCTGTAGAGGTGAAAGATGAAATAATTGTGCAGAGGATGAGTTCTGAAGTAAGTGGAAAACAGCAAAACTACACCAGGATTAGGCCAAGAGAATTTGTCCCATTCTGATTTGATGAAATAGCTTGCGACAACATGGTAGAAGCTTGCCAGAAGTATGTTGCTGCCCAAATGGTTTGCAACATCTTAGCTTGTGAACATGGGCCTTCTTGCAAGAAGGCGTGCCAAATTCCAAAGCACAAAGTATTCTATGTGCATTTTATAAAAATGTCAGATATTGTACTTTTATTATTGCTTCTGCTGTTCAAGCAATTCTTTCTCCCAATTTGAGGGTTCCTGTGTAGTCTGCACTACTCATAAGTTGAGTCAGTACTACCATGTCTCGAACAGTTGTGAGATCACTCACGGTTTCCCGGGCTTACATTATACTGTTCAAGACTTCTGATAGCTTGAAAACTTGTACCCAAACATGTTTTGCGTAGCGCACACCAGGCGCTAGAGGTACACTCCAAATTCAGTTTCACAGAAACCCAGTAATCATACTCGCCATGGATTTATTTGAAGCACAAACAGTATATCAAACATAGTACAAACGGTAATGAAGCAGAAAGCGGTTTGAACTACAGATGAAAATGACAAAAAATAAAACTCACAAACTGCTTATCAAAACATAGTTACAAAGAAAATATAAATAAATATCTAAAACTTTGGTACTCACACTACTGGGCCAGTGATAAAGAAATCCAATGAAAATAAATATGGATAAAACACTAAATATCATCAAAATACTATATGCACATGGTTCATGGATGACTCAACAAAAAACCCTCACCGCAATGTTCTCTCCTAGCAAGTCCGCTGACCAAAAATACAAACTATGAATAACTAGAAATTAAAGTTGAACTAAAGAGAAAGTAAATGTAAACATAGTTCTTCAGCTGTTACATCTTGTCTTTTGTCATCAGGTTGCAATTAGTAAAAACTTAAACTGACCTTACAAGCAAGTGGATTTTTGTTGGAAAAATGCAATTCAATGCAAATTTGGCAATGGTGAATGTCACATGACCTACCAGTATACCCAGCCCCCGACAGTGTGTGAGAAACAATTTTCATTTGTTTCATTTCACTCAGCCAGCAAAAAATTACTCATATAGATATGTATGTATGTATGTATGTGTGTTGCAACCTGGAAGGTTTTTAAGACAATTATCACCCAAACTCAATAGGCTTGCAAAGTACAACATTGGAATACAGAGACCCAGAAAATGTACTTTTTATGATAGAGTTTTTGTCTTCTTCTTTTAATGGACCTCAAATTGCAACGGATATCTGACAAATCCAGCTAAATACATGTGGAATTCTAAACCGCCCAAAATACAATTTCTCAACCTCAGTTCTGATCGATCTCAAATTTACACAACCACATGTTCAAATATAGATTACGTGTTCAAAAACGTGACAGTCCGCATGACAGAGTTAAAAGTCCTAGAGTTGCAAAAACTAAGCAAAAAAGTCTGACACTTTTTGATCTTTGAGTTGGAAGCTTAACCATGCTATTTTGTGTCTCTTTGACAGCATCTTTTTTTCATGTAGATTATTAAGCACTCGATGGCTAACTGTAGTGTGGAGCTATTTTGGTATAAATGCACATGTTGTTTTTGTAAACCCAATAGGATTTATGCTGTAACTGAGTGGGTACATATTTTTTGCTTTCTGCTCCTTGAACTTGGTTGAGTGCTAACATATCTAACTCGAGCTTAGGTAGAATGGGGCCTGTTCAGAGAAAAAAACATCACTAAACAGAAAAGTGGCATATAGGCAAATGTGTGTGTAGTTCTTACTGCAGTTTGACATCTTTTGTGATCAATTACTGAGCAGACGCACAGCAACATGAAATCAATTTTTTATATAATAAAGTTTGAAACTTTGCATGCATAAAAGCTGGTTTATTTCAAATTCATTTTGTAGGGCTTTTCCCCATGAAAATAGCAATTTGACATCTGTTGTCTGTACAAAATGAAGCAAACTGATTGGTTGCTATGCGTAGCAAAGAATTGTGATTGGTTCAGAGAATTCGTGCCACTGTCAAATGTGAATTAAGAGTCTCTTGTCATGGAATAAAGACTTTCAATTGAACTGCGAAATCTACAAATCTTATTGAAAATACAGGAAAAATCTAGTCAGGTTGTTAATCAAAACACCCTTGTGAGTGAAAAAAACCTGGACGTGCCTTGGATATTGCAGGATTTCAAAATTATGCTCAGAAAACTTGTGGTCAGGGTCAACATTGAAGGCCATTTGATTCAACATTTGAATGAAAGGAGCGCTTGTGATGGTGGAAATTTGTGTCCTCTGTGGTTGGCAATTCTCAAATCAATTTGATATAATTTTGTAGACACTTTCTAGCCGTGATACAGTTGGCCATGAGTGGTAGTGAGCTATACTTTGCTTACTGTGGTGCCTTGAAATGGACTCAAACATCATGTCAGAAAGCAAGTTTATGTCAGTGTTTATTTTAACTGATTTTAAGAGTGCTTTATTCCTGACATCAATCTGCGTCAACAATTATTTTAAGACTGAGAAAAGTGGAATCTTTTAAATAAATTAAGGTATCAAATGTTTTGCTTATTTTGATACGTGTGAAGCAAAGCACTGGGTTTTAACCTTGAAATTACTTCATGTCACATTTTGTGGACTGTGACTGATCAAGTATATTTTGCAAGTCATTTTCTGCAAAGAAATGTGTTTTTCATTTTTCTTGTTTCTTGTACATGTTTACAGCCTTGGCAAGAGTTTCTTCTACATCTTCCTTTGTCCAGTCAGGTGAAATGTCCACTAAACAGGACTTCTGATAAGGTGTGGAAAAAGTTAAAATTGTGCGTGATTTTGGAGGCAAGTTGTGCGGGACATAAAGTTGATTGTCCGGGATATTGTGTGGGATTGCACAATTTTGCGCCAAACAAAATATTTGGTCTTCCACTCCTTATCAAAATATGAAATGATAACCTTGCTAACCTTCTGCTCCCAATCATGTATGTACAAACCAAGCTCACTTTGATTACAAATTGTTTACCTCCAAACAGTTCAAAGAGGGGGGAATGTTATCTCTGTAATTAAGCATTGAAACCTTATATCACTGGAAATTACATTTTTTTGATGCAGAATCAATTTGTAACCTGATACCAGCAAAAATTGTTATCCCATACTGGGCAAGACCCATTTGAACTCGAGGAAACATCTTTCCCTGGAATGCAATTAACTCTTATTTTTTTCATAACTGTATAGCATATTGATCAATCGTGGGGATAAGCATAGAGCTTTCAAAAATAATAAAAACTTTGGTCCTAGCCCTCGCTTAAAGTAGTTACTGTAGTACTTTATTTAGACACATTTCCTTGGCGGCGCTTTTTTTCTTTCGTTGAGGCCTTGAGGTCTGATTTTCTTAACTGTCTTTGGTGCTTTTCAAGACTGGCCTTTCTGGTATGTTCTCCTGGTGAAACAGACAATCTCTGCATTATTCTTGCCCTACTGGCAGCTTCACTGTGGAAGTGGCAGACAGCAGAAGCAACTAAACAGCGGATGACCTTGGTACCGTGGTGCCTATGTTTTGGACAGCATGTCCACACTATTGGGTTGCACTGGAAGCAAGATGCTCAATTTGGCACTCTTCAAACTCTGTCACTTTAGCATTGAGACTTCTTCAGCACTTGCGGCATTCTTTTAAGGCATGTGATAGTCCCTAGCATGTGATAGAACCTCTCATCAAAAGAAACAGCTGCATCAACCACAGCATCACTGGCTTCACCTCCATTTTCTTTCAAGATGTGCTCTCTAACTCTTATCCCTCCCTGTTTAATTTTGTGTTTGGCGTCGGCTTCCAAAGCCTAAGAATGGTATCCACTTGTTTATAATATGCAGGTAGTTATATACATGGCATATTCATTATACCAGAAAAGGATACCAACCCTTCATAGCCACCTCCTGTCTCCAACAAATGGTAAATTGCATGACGATTTACATCAAAAGACTGTCCTATCTTGGTTATTGTAGTTTATGTTTTCAGTGGTGTAGCTTGAAGGCAAGAAGTACACTCCAGTAAGAGATCTGCCATAAGCCCATTTCTCCCAAAGGAATTTTCCTTGACAGCTAAACAACCTAATATGTAATAAATATGCAAACCAAGGCTAAATTAGGTATGTACTGTTTGATACCCATTTAAATAGACACAAGATAAACACAACAGTAACTGTAACTTTTTTATGATCAGCCAAATAAACAATGGACAAGGAAAGACTACTCACAAAAAAAAATAATTCAAAATTCTTGCACTTAATTCAAAAGTAAAAAATAATAATTGAATGCCGCTAACATATGCTATGTGACACTAAATTATAAATGAGTAAAGGAAAGGTTAGCAGAAAAATATTGGCTCACATTTTCTCACCTTCCTTGCACACGTGTGTATTAGACCATGTGGCAGATAATTGCTTCAGGTCAACAAGTCTGTATCCCTCTCTCGTTAAATTTGTTTCGCCATCAGATGCCTTGCTTGAATTATCTTCAACGTTTTCTGGCCTCATTTTGAGTCTAGAAGCACTGATCCCTTGATCACTTTAGCCATCTGATGAAGTGTGATCAGATGATAAACTTGATGCTGGATCAGGGACTTCTCTATCTACTTGCAGCGTTGTTTTCGCTTTTTTCCCGAATCTCTGCACTCCAGAAAAAGGCCTTCCTTTTCTTTTTTTCTATATACATAATTCTTCCCTCCAGGGTTTTTAGACTAAAACTTTCCTGATGTAAACCAAAATCTTGCTCCCTCACGATCTACACCATATTCATAAATGGCCACCACGCAGGGATTTGAGCGCATGAAGACAAGGTCAGAAAGGCCAAGGCAAGGCAAGGCAAGGCAAGGCAGAGCAAATAGACGTGGAGAGCTACTTATGATGAGTGATTAGATAACAAAAAAAGGCAAATTACCTTCAGTTTTCTGTATTTTTCTTGTAAAATTAAACAAAACCAAAGGCCAGTCCAGGTATTTGGTCAGAAGTGCTTTCAGCATCCCCTAAAATGCCAACACATTGCTGCATTTCACTTTGCGCTAGGAAAGGATATCGTGAAGAAGAGACTGGAGAGAAAATTTCCAACCCAAGAAGAAACATGAAAGCAGTGGATACATGCTATTCGGAGAGATGAGGGGAAAGATTTTAAGATTTCAAGTACAACAAAGGTATGCTGGCGGCACTTTAAGCCGGATGACTTGAAGAAGAGCTTAAATGGTGTGAATTCATTAAGACAAGGAGCGGTTCTGTTTTTGCTTGGAAGTGAAGCTCACCTCGCAAGCGACCGCCTCCAATTCCTCCTAACTCCAGTACGGCCACTTCTGTGTCTCGTAAGATAAACAAAACTATCGCTGAAGTTGTTGAGGCTTCCTGTTCAAGCGTAATCGTGGAGGAATCATCCGACTTACATGTCCATACAGCAAGCGCTGAAACGATTGGCATAGTCTTGTAACTGGGTCATGCAGAGCCAAGCACTTGTTGAACTTAAAAATAATCCACACCTTTTCCTCTGATATTATTATCATTTTTATGGTGGAATTTCAACAACACCAAGATATACGAAACAATGGCACTTCACTTGACAAAAAAGAAATGCATAAAAATGAAGGCCCAGAAAAAAAGAATGAATATATGTGCCTGCAATGAATGAGCTATTTGCAAATTGATTTGTGCTATTTCCTTTCAATGGTCATAAAGCCAGAACATAAGCTGTTAAAAAATTATTTACCTGTACTCAAAAATGAGGAAAGCAAATATACAAATGATCTAATTATGTGTAATACACCAAGGAACCCAAGAGTCTGACATTCTTTCACTGAGTTGTGTAATCTAATAAGAAGCCAAAATTGTTATCTTAGGCTTCTGAATGGATGGTCTGCATGCATGAAAGAATGTAAATTAATTAAAAGTGGTTACACTTTTGGGCTTGGTGCTGTAATTTAGTTTTGATTCAACATTTTTCAAACCAGTTAAATTTTTCTATTTTTCATATTCACTAATTGAAGCAGAGGAAATGAAGAATAAACTGCTTTGCAAAATTCTAAACCTAAACTAAATTTTAACTACAACATTGACAATAAATAGCAATACTTACTTTACAGACTGAATAACACCAGAGTGAAAAAAACCCTCAAAACTGGCGGCTACAGTGTACACTGCCTTTGATGCATGCTTAATAAAGTGGGTTAGATAATATGATGACAGCTTTTGTTTTAATTCTGCCCAGTAATTAGGTTCAAATACAATCCTTTCCACAGAAATTCCTTTCTTTGTGTATACAATAAAATCACACCAGGATGCTCCAGTTACTCCCATCTGGCTTTGATCTTGGGCAAAGTAGGCATGATCTCTCTTGAGCTTGCAGTGTCCAATGACAGCCTCACAACAAAATGAAGGATCTTTGCAAGCTTCCAAAGGGGTCACATGATATTTAGTTTCTGGACACTTTACCTCGGCAAATTCCAAAATGGTGCTCGTTCCAAAATCCACAACCCTTGCATCAGGGGATCCATCAAGAATTGCCACTTCTTGTGAAATAACAAGACCACACTTAAGCACCTTAACTGGTGTCTTTTGAGTCGGCATGACTTTTTTATATTCCTTTAATGTGATTGGTTCATGTTTCAGTCCATGCTCTACATACCTTGAAAATGGTTTCGGGTTGATGAGATCGGCTGCAAAGTTTTCAAGGATGTTGTTGCCTCTTACTAATAAGGTGAAATTTTGAAGCTGTAAATTGATATTTACGCTCTTCTTTCCAGTGCTTGGAGTTGCATGTTGTTATCATTTTCATCAACTTCAAGTTTCTGAAGAAATTCTTTCTAAGTATTGTCCAAGTTGTCAGGAAGCACAAATGTGTCCATTGTAGACAAAGGAAATCTTGGGTAGGTCAGTTCTGTAGGTGTAGAATCAAGGGATTGAGATGTTAATAGTGGCAGTAAAATTAGCTTCAGTATGAGACAGCTGGTAACTACAAAATGAACCAGTCTGGCTTTGGCCAAATTGGGTTTTGACAAAGGTGGGTAATGAACTTTCTTGGGCCAAAAGAGGTATGCCCATTTGTGAGTTTATAGCTTGAAGTTTCTCCTTCAAGTTCTCTTCTGCCTGAAGGTCATGACAAGGGTTAACTCTGGCTTCATACAGCAGTGACTTGACTCTTTCTCTGGTCTTCGTCTTGTCCAGCTTGGTTTTCGAAACAGTCACTTCCATGACTGGCTGAGGGGAGATATTGTCACCACGGCCTTTCATATGCCACCTTTAGAGCTGTGATGTGCACGCTAACTCGGGTTGTTCATCATCATCATTGTTTAAATCATCTGTTTTCTGGCTGTCAAACAAGCTGAACTTGCAGGCTTAAAACATTAAAACGACAACATGGTTGCAGTAGCCCACTTTCCCAGCTTTACAGGAACAGTTAGCATGCAAAACTTGCCCTGAAATAATGCACAATGCAAACTGAAGACTATGGGGAGCAACTCTGTGATAGCATTTCGCTCTCAGGTAGAAGTACCTCTGGTCACTGTTTGCTCCAATGTCTTTTAGGTACTCGTCCTTTAAGAATGTCTTGCCTTTACATGAGGTTAGTCTTACAGATGATTTATATTTCTTGATAAACCGTTCACACTGAACTTCCCTTGCATACGATTTAACAGTAACCTCAGTCTACCAACATTTTCTTTTCTGCTGTTCTCAGATGTTGATTACTATCATACTAAACAATCAACAATAATGTAAAGAAATAGTTTACACTTCTTATAAATGGTTATAACTTTGATAAATCATTTTAAAAGTTTCCCTAACATACAGTCAAATGGTGACCTCAATTAGCATTTTCCAGGTTGCCATCTTTGTACTTGGCAATCAGCACATGAAAATGGAAAGCCTGCATTTTACTTACAATGATATAGGCCTCAAGCATTCTTAATTAGTTCCTTGTCATCTAAGGCAGCCACTTCAACAAAGAAAACAATTAACTGTGTTTGACAGTTGCTTAACAGCTGTTATTAAACCATGTTTTAGTTTTGTTGCGATTGGGGTATATGTAATTGTTTATCTTTCTTTACACATGTTTTAAAAAATAACTACCTTGATGATATTGGAGAAAACTTTGCTGTTAGTGACGCTACAACTAGTGTTTGTCTTTTTGACATTTTCGAAGATGGTGAAATATGTGCTCAACTTCAGCAAGCTCTGAAAACTGAAATGGCCCATGCCCTCAATGATGTCTGGCACGTAGAACACACTTGCAATGTTCTTTTTGTCTAGTTTGTGGCAAATTTTAAAAGTCTTATGATAAATGGAGATAACAAATAAGTTTTGTTTCTTGACCATGATAAGTGTATTTTACACAGTCGCTGTTTTTCAAGGTGGCTTAAATGTCCCCGACAGTGCACTGTGTTGAACAGAGAAAGGTTGAAGTAGAGTAGTTGATAGTTCAGGTGTAGGGTCTGCTGTACATTTTCCAGCTGAGGGGCTTGCAGCTGATGATTCAGGAACATGGTTTTAAAAAAAATATAACAGGCGGGGGTGATATAATGTGGGTGCTAAGGCTCCAAGCTTCACACTGGACAGACCAGTTGCAGATGGTCTGGGTACAGGGCATGTGATGAGATGGTTTAGGTTTCGTGATGGACTGGGTTTCCAATGACGACTCAGGTGCAGAGTTCACATGTTGTTCAGGTATGAAGCTCAATGGAAAAGTTGAGAAACTGGTGTTTACTTGTGTTTAATATCATATGTGTTTGAAAGTAGGCGCTGGCTCTTGTTCCTGAGTATTCCATTAGGCATGAGCTATAGCAATTTCTTTTATCTGGACTCTGCCCACATCCCACCAAACCTGAGGATTGGTGGACTTAAAATTTTTCAGTTGCCATGGGCGTCAAAAGCTATCCACATAATAACAATGGCATTGGCAATATTTAAGAATCTTAACACAGGCTAAGCATTTCAGTTGTGAAACTGTCATCATTGGACTCTGTTAAAACAACAAATAAATGAGTAAATTAATTATAATAAAATGAACAGAAGGGGTTTGAGAAGAAGAAAGACTGGTGTAAAGTACTAAAATACAAAAGTGTTGAAAATGGTATAAATTATTGTGTAATGATACGTTGTACAGAAGTTGCCTTATTTTAACAGACGTTTAACAGATTTTGAGACTGTTAAGGCAGGATTACAGTCACATTTTCTCAAAAATTGTGCATGTGTGAACTTATTCAAATACAAATCAACAAGATCAAAAAAGCCCCTGTTTTGGAATTTTGATATTCCAAGGAATCCAAAAAGGCAACTTTTGTTGACCTGTCATTTATTATTAAATGACAGGTAATAATTAATAATAAATAACAGGTAATAATTGGAAATAATTAACAGAATACTTACATTACTACAAATCACAGCTTTCTACTGCCCAACTTGACAGGACAAATACTTTATGAGAAACCCAAAACAAAACACTACCACAGTGCACATCTAAAAACAGAGTGTAGGATACACTGTAAGTGACTTGAAAGCCGCACAATGTCAATGGTGTTGCTATGGCAACCAAAGTCTTAAGAAAGTGAATGTGAATTTTTTTATTCATAACACATTCACAATGGCAACATTTAAATCACTCATTCTATAGATTTATATGTAAGGAACATCTGCTGAAATGAGGCCAAAGCATGTTGAAGAATGAAGAGCCCCAGAGACTTCATGTGGTGTTCAAGCATCAAAACAAAGTCGGAGTGGAGCCTGGGTTTTTGAGGATATGGCCAGACGAAGATGAAGACTTCCCTCTGGTTGAGACAAAATATGGGTTGGTTCCACAGGGGTCTGTCCTCTCCTATCAGCAGCAGGCAAGAAGTAAAAGAAGCTCTGAAAACCTTGCACATCCAGTGCCAAATTTTGAGTTGCCTGAGTTGGGGTACCAGCCAACTGTCCTTGCTGCAAAAGAGTTGCTTCACTTTAATTCCCTGAATTTATTTTT
>OMLO01004412.1_pt1 | contig 11765 bp, 7 predicted proteins | sample 1674811 | NCBI WGS metagenome assembly OMLO01 (sample SAMN06265003, study PRJEB25207) | coral metagenome | isolation source: Coral host | place: Mexico:La Bocana,Puerto Morelos, Mexico | collected 2008-11-13 | reverse complement strand
CGTGCGTAAGATTGACAAAATTTGGCTTTTCAAAAATCTCAGTATCTATAAAATAAACAAATTACACCATGGAAAATACTTTGTACGATTTTTATTCACGAGTTGAGTAGTATCAGAAAACGAACGAGTGAGCGCAGCGAACGAGTGACTTTTCTGATACTACTCAACTCGTGAATAAAAATCGTACGCGCGCATTTTCCATGGAATAATCTCTATATTCGTAGCCTGGACAATTTTTAAAAACCAAATTTAAATCTTTCCGAAATATAACCACTACAGATATGGTAAAACACTGAATAAAAAATATCTCTGGAAATATTAAAGCAGTGTTTTTGACACTTGGCACCACAAATTTGCATCACAAAAGGAACAAAATGTACGTTTTACATTGATATTAGTACTTTTGAGTTTATATCATAGATTCGTTTCTAGATAGGTTTTATAGGTTTTAACTTTAGGCATGTCACGCTTCGCACGTTCCGGAATTTGGTAGAAGGAATTTTAGAAAATTCATAACTCCAGCAAACTTTGACAGAATGCGATTGTTAAAGCGTTAAAATATCGAGGAGGGATTAAACATTTGTATGTAAAATATATAATCAGCGTGCTGCAATAGAAAACTGTGTTTTGGCAGTGTCCGACGTTTATAGTAAAATTTTAGAATCGGCCAAGGCAACAGTTAGCCAGTTTCGCGGTCACCTTGAAAAGCGTCTCGTAAAAAATGAAAAAAAAAAAAATCGAATTGTTACAAATAAATGCGATATTTGTACATTGGATATAATGGTTGACTTTCACTGAAAAAAATGAGACCAATCGGTGAGGGTCCGAAATTTGCCTTATCCGTTGTTACGCGGACAGCCTCTTAACTCCTCGCAATGCAAAATTTAGGCCTCATGTGCCACACGGGCACGAGGAAGATAGATAACAGGTAACGATATAAATATTATTAGAAAATCGCAAAAAAAAAAACTGAATATTAGTGAAGTAAAATTTCTTCTTTTTTTTCTTTATCTTTACCTGAAATTCCCAGAATGGATTGAATTCTTACCTAAAATCTATCCGAGAACAATTTGTTATGGCGTGACAAATCATCTGTCAAAAATCTCTATGCTTTGATAGCAATCATATTTCAACAGGCATAGTAAACTAATTAATTACATGCTGAGATCGTTACCTCATCCTGTCGTGGGTAAGATTTACTCTAACTGTGATATGATTTATTGATGAGCTTGACAAGGTTTTGTACTGCTTTCCCGTCTTTCAGAGTCCAGTGGGAATAGTAAGAAGTTTGGTTCCACTTCCAAGGCGTTCATCTTTTCTTTGAATAATAAAGAACAACTTGCACCCTTTAAGGGCAAGGTGAAAAAACCAGAGAGAGCTATTTATAACTACAGATGGTACGGACCAACATTTGGAGAAAATGACATCCGCATAGACAAATGGGGAAGTACTGGACATAGCCATTCAATTACAAATTTTGGCAACGATTACTTTGTTCCAGAGAATGTAAACGACACAAAGACCATCTTGGCTGGAGTTGACAATTTCCATCCTGATGAAGTTGAGGTTTTTTTATTTAAACTGATATATGAGAGTCTACAACCGATTACTTCGATGTTACCACAATATACGGATAAACAACCTCCCCCATTTTAAGTTGATTATGTGAGTTACCATTCCAAGAAAGCTTTACAGTCCTTCCATTAGGCCAATCCATTCTACACTGGAGAAATTTAAAAACGCCGCCTCACGTCCACGATTAGAAAAGGTCTACTGTCCACTCTAACTCGCCACAAAACGGAGCTTTCAAAAAACTCCTTCGTTGCGCTGTTACGATAATCATTTTGTTGCTTCCGTGCAAGTGTTTTGATGTCAGAGCCTGATTGCCCACACCAATGCTTTAAATTATTTCTCTTAGTTTATTAAGGGCCCTTATTGTCTATATCGTCTTCGTCAGTGGACATGTTTGGGTTAGTGCCTCGAAGCTTTGGTTATTTTGTTAGTCAAGTTTATAGTCCAAGGTTATTCAAGGCAGGCCACACTAGGAGTTTCTAAGTGTAGGTTGTATTGGTTATCTAGCTTTTCTAGTGTTAGGTATTTTAAGGTTCTTGTTTTAGTCTAGTTTTCGTTCGTACTCATTTGTTATTAGCAGGTCTAGTTCTGCGTTGGTTCCTCAAGTAGGTCTGTTTATATTCGCTTTCTTAAGTAAGCTCCGGAGTGAGATATCTCTGGTTTTCCAAGGTCGCCGAGTCTTGTACCCAAAACGTGTCTACAATTAAGACATGTAACTGACTAGTTATCAGAGTTTAGAGAGAGTTTTCAGAGAGTGTGCAGTAGCTGCCAAGAATACGCATTAAAGAAGCCTAATCAGAGGAACATAGTCTTGGTACCTCCCGTACGCGCTCGGCCCTTATGAGGCAATTACTTTGATTCTTGTTTATATTGTGCTAGGGGTTGAGATTGACTGATAACTCTCAATAGTTTAATTTTGGTTTAACGACACTTAACAGAATATCGCTCAGTTAAAGTGTATATATTAATGAAGAATTTTGCATGAGCTTATCCGTTATCCCTTTTGATTCGATTTGATACTACGGACTGCTACAGAATGTATGCTCTTGTGTTCATTTCCGAGTTAATTTTCCTTAAAAATTGTTTTTGTAGATTTGTATCGTTTCAACAGATATAGCAGTCGAACTTTACTCATATATACCACTATTTATAATTACATATTAAGTATATTTGAATGATTGAAGTAATGGCATATCTATTAAGCATTTCGTTATAACTTGCTTTTATCTTTTCCTTATTTATGGTTCCATTGCCCTGTTTTTAGTATTAAAATTAAAACCTTTATTTAACCACGATCTGTTTTAAAGCAAATACATGCTTGAGTGGTCGTGTGACTTTTTTGTTTCACTTGTCAAATCCTCTCTGGGGCTACGATACCTATTTCTCTATTTCTCAAGTTTTCCACCAACCTTTCCACTCCTCTTCCCGGACCCCCCTCCCTTCCTCCCCCTTTCTCTCTTCCTCTCCCTCCCTACCTACCCTGCTGGTATTTGAATTCATGGGCCTACCTTAATTATGTCCATACACACAACTTTTCTGTCAATATTTTTACGAAAGTGGATTTCCCAAAGTAGATGAGTCGCTCGTTCGAAGCTTTCTCTTTTCAATGACATCCCCCTCTTCCTCCCCCCACATAAGCTAGTTTCAGGCCAATATCGAGCATACAGACATGGCTTTAACGCTCTGGTCCAAAAGATTTTGGACCGATAGGTGTACGTAATTACCGGTTGTAGCAATTCGAAATTCGAAAACACAATCATTCTAATGTCCTGTTAAGTGCACAAGTGACAACACAGATGACTACTGATTGATTATCAACGAGTGAAAGAAATTGTCCATGGCACATTATGTTAAATAATCACACGATGTGATTTTTTTTCCATGCAGTTTGTAAATAAATAAGGACTTAGATATTTTTCGTTTTGTAATGCTATTCATGGGCCGTCGTTTTGCAGCACAGAGTTACGCCAAGTGGTTATTAGGTAAGACAAAAATGCTTCACAGGAAAAAAAAAAAAGATTTGAAGACTGCTAAGATCATGGAGGGTATAATAAAATACAGTTGAAATAAAATATAAATTGGATAGTGTTGCTAAATGTGATATTCAGATGATTTAAAAGGTGTTGCTCTTAAATAATAAAGAAAATAAAACTAGAATTCAAAATGTTTCTTTTCATTTTTCTTTCGTTTCAACAGGTCCATAATTTGAGCTAAGCCAATGGCCGGAAATAGTTTTTAAGATTTAACCAGCGCAGCTCAATAGCAGGGATTTCTGTACTGGAATGTAATTTTGTGAGCAGCAAAATCAACAAATGAATTTCCTGATTTTCCGGAAAAGTTCTCAATATTGCTCCCCCCCCGCCCCCCCTGCCATTCATCCCCTTATTCAAAAGTTCGGAATTTTTCGTAAAGTCTTATACAAACGAGCCGCCTATCAACTGACAGTGTCAACTAAAGGAGCCTTGTACGAGAGAAAATAGTCCAGTCTGAAATCGGTACAAATTAATATTAATGACTTTTGCTGTTGTTATTTACAAGTTAAAGACAAAGTTATGGTCATTTACAGTAATGAACTCGTTGGAAAAACTGCTGTGTGGCAGTGAAAGGCCATAGTATTTTTAAAGCCGAAGTGATATTGAGCAAACGCTTAAATCGAATCTGCTCTTACGCGTTCATCTTACTAATCGCCCACACACACACAAAAAAAATGCATCAGACCAGGAGTGAGCGATGACACTAGTAACGAAAGTTGGTGAAAATGATTGCTGGTAGAAAAAAGTGACAATATACATTGTACAAGGAGGGAACAAATATCAAACAAACAACAGAGGTGACTGTGTCCTCTGTAATAAAAGAATTGACGAGAATTTTCTGTATCAACCTTTTTCACCGACGTCATTTGCAACGTCGCTATTTCCGATGATGACCTCATCAATGACGACACTGTTGTCGTTGTTAGCGCTATCTGTGGGATTGTAAGAGCGCCGAACGAGCGTTTACTAAGGCTTTGAACGCTTCCTCCGTTCCTGGAGCTAAACTCTTGTCTGGGTGTATAAGAATGGCCAGCTTTCGATAAGCACGATTTATGTCGTCCCTGAAAAGAGTAAAGAAGTAATAAATGGGCCTCAGAAAATCTCGCGTGGAAGTCAATAATTACACTACTTCACAGCTCCTAGCAAAGGTCAGAGCCCAAAACAATACAACGACCTCGGTCATCGCTCGAGACCGGACCACTCAATCCGGAGGCGACACCACAAAGGTCAGTATGGCTAGAATGGTAACTTATCCTACCTGCTTGCCCCAGCTGTCAGACCCAGTCTCTCGAAGTTATCTTTAGCTGTTTTCAGCCTATGGATGGCTTCAGCTTGTTCTTTGGTGTAACCGAGGGTAGTGGATGCATTAAGCTGAACTGGTTTGCCTCCGTTTTCTATTGTTGCCAACACTGCTTTGAACAAAGTCTGGAAAGAAGTGTATTGACTTTTCTTTTAGAATTCGCTCACTTGTGGAGTAGCACAGAACACACTGCATGCAGATCGCTTACATGTTTGCGATAATTAAACGGGAACTGAATAGCAAAGCAACAACAACCTGCAACAAACGAATGTCTTGCAATAAATGTGAACCTAAATAAACGTGAAATAAAGACCCGTTTATTTAAAAAAACGGAGCTAGTAGCCCGGGTACGCCAAAGGCTAGCCCGGGCGAACTACATTGTAGCATCTCGAGAGCGAACTGGTTTTCGAGCGAAATTACTGGTCACAGTTCGCATCTATTACACTACATGTGATTTATCCCCAGACATAACAACATATTCACTCTTACTTGAAACATGTCATTTATTCCATCGCCTGTCTGTGCTGATGTCTCAAAATAATGAAATCCATGACTGTTTGCCCAGAGTTGGCCTTCTGTTTCATCCACAACTCTCTTTCTGCTATCAATCTATAAGAAAAGTTAGTGGCTGTGTTACCCATTCACAGGTTTTTTTTGTGCCTTGATTCCTTTGCGGACTCAGGGTTGGTGTTGGGGTCGACAGCGTAAAACGCAGTCATCAGATTTATGCGTTTCATGCCTGACCCCGTCGCTCGGATACCAGAGGGTGGTTGTGAACCCCATGTACAGATAAAAAAAAATGTGATTGTCGTCAAGAGTTGCGCATGCGTCTATCCTGCTTATGAAATAATGAATAGAGTTCCCCAGTGCAGTTTTTTAAACACAAGTACTTAAAGCTAAACTAACCGGGAAACTAAGGGTGTTTTAGAATTTCAATATACATGTAATTATAGTGTCACAAAATTATAACAACGCGATCACCAATGAATAGGGCAGTCCCTTCAAAATTGAAGACAAAGAGTGGCTATAATGAGTCATCAAATGCTATATCTTGGAAAGTACTGGAAAACTGTTTTGAATCACCTTCAACTGTGATGACTCCTTTCTCACCTTGTTAGCACAGACTGCAAATGCGACCCCCTCAAATTGTGCAGAACTTCCAATATCTTTCTTTATCTCCTCCAGCCAGCTATCTAGTGCATCAAAACTCTCCCTGCTACTAACATCGTACACTAGCATGGCGCCCTGTGTATCCTTATAGAATTCATTACGAACCTTGAAATTAGAAGCATATACAGACATGTGTTCAGCACACTTACTTTTAGCCCTCTGACATAATACCGGCGGTATTTTATAACTGTCCTGGCTACTTGCCATATAACAGTTTCTTACCTTCAAGGGAGATTAAACACAATAGATACGTTTGGACATTAGTGCCTTGAGGTGGGAGGAGCTGAGTAACATTTAGCACAGAAGGAGGTATCCATGGAAATGGATTATGAAGAGGCACTAATGGCAAGCTAAATGCAAAGCAAATAGCTGAACTATACTGGACAAATGCAAGTAAGCAACTGGCTCTATTAACTGCGGGGTGTCCCAGCGAAACTTGCATGGCCGACTCAAATGACAGCTGACCCGCATTGACTTGAGTTTTATCTTTGCCTAAATAACATTTAGCCCAGTTTCTTAACCCTTTAACCCCCAAGGGATCTCCCTTTCATGAGTGCAATCATCTAGCATTAGACAGAGTAAAATCTTCTGGCGTTAGAGTAAAACCTTCAAGTCACTCTTGAGAAGTAAAGCGTTAATGTTTCATGTAGGTGCAATAATATGGCAGTAAATGAAGTAACTGTAACTTAAATCTGCTGCCTCCACCTCGGTCCATAATCGGCCAGTATACCACCTTGTTATAACAATGGCTACTACTTCAAGGGTAAACCCAATCCTACACTGTGATGGGCTGGCTACCCAAGTGGGCAAGATGGTGCCATCTTGCCTACACCAGATTATCTCCCTTGTCCAGTAGTAACTAATTTAGTGTTCTGTTTCTATAATTAAAAATAAATCCTATATTGTGCAATATCCAGCCATCTTGACTTCATGCTCAGTCAATAACCCCTAGAAAATAATAATTGTAATAATACTAATACTAATAATAACAATAATAATAATAATAATAAATAATAATAATAATATAATAATAATAATAATAATAATAATAATAATAATAATAATAATAATAATAATAATAATAACTGAAATTGACAAAACATGGGGAATGAAAACAACAACTGTCCCACTGAGTGATAATTGGAGCTCTCAGGCTTGTCAAGAAGAGAACAGAAAACTACATCGGCAAGATCCCAGGCAATATTAAAAAAACAGAGCTACAGAAGACCATCTTCCTTGGAACTGCTCACATACTTAGGAGGACTTTATCCATCAAGTAATCCATCACACTCATGACTGCCCTAGGCTCATGGATTGAACTGGGTGGGCACCATAAGTTAAAAGAGGCAAGACTTTAAGGAATAATAATAATAATAATAATAATAATAATAATAATAATAATAATAATAATAACAGTAATAGTAATAACAATAATAATATTTTATTAGCAATTTCTTAAACAAGCTTAATTTTACAATATAATCTAATAAATGCTGGAAACGATATTTGTAACAATAATAAAAATAATGCCAGATTATATTAGTAATAATAATAATAAATAATAATAATAATAATAATAATAATAATAATAATAAAATATACAGGTTTCAGAACATTAGCCCTGTAGAACTACAACATGTTTGGTTGCTATGGGCCTCTCTCATTGCTCTACAACAGATGCAGCACTGAAGCTGTCAGTGTCACTCAGGCACCTACTGCATATCTTTTTGATGTTGATTACCAACACCATGCTCATTCAAATATGCCACGAAGAAAATATTTTACATAATATTTCTGTCATACCTCATAAAACACTGGGTGTCCAGCCATGTCAAAAATGTTCACTTTCAGTTCTTTGTCATTTACTGTGACCCTGTGTAGAAAGTAAAATTTCCCATACAGTCAGATCAGGGGAAGAAAAACACTATGGTGGCTGGTTGCAAAACATCTGAAACAAGACTAGCATGACAAGGAACTTTGAACTGCCCCATTTTAAATCTGCACTGACTACAGAGGAGTCAAGTACAAGTTTTAAGGCTTTGTTTCAAAACTATTCAGTGACTGAAGAGGACGATGATGGTGGTGATAACTGAGGCTTAATGCTCCCCAAGACTTGCAATCAAAGTGCCAAGAATGGAATGTTAAAACGTAGGGGAAAGAGTTGATTACAACAGCTAAAAGTACTAAATCAACAGGCACAGAATCAATATATATAAATTATATACATTGTATGCCAACGGAAAGAACACTCCTTGACATTTGTAACAACTCTTGCATGTGGGAAAATATAGACATAGCTTAAAAAAAATGACAGTTCATGTAGTAAATGTAATTGTTGACCCTAATAAACACGAAGGCACACTATCATAAGTACCGGTAAGTCTTCCCCGGGAAGACCAAGGCTCATTTGTCAGTCACCCGTGATGTCCCAGGTCAAATTTAAAATGGTGGGTGATTTGTCAATGAATACACAGAAGGTAAGCTGCAGGTAAATTAAGTGTCTTTGTTGTCTTTACTTGCCATGCGATGAAAATATCTTCAATCCCAAAAAAGTAGTACTTAAATCTAAAATTACTATTTTTTGGACAAATCTTTGATCAAGGAGCTTACTGGTTGGCTTACCCTGAACAATGGGGCCATTGTTTATTTAGAGAAGCCCAGAATGAAAAAAATCAATGCCAGGTAACTTTGAATTTCAAGGAATCATGTTTACACCAAGGTTATAAACTGATATTGTTCACTGCTACACATGTCTAATGTATTTGAAAAAAAAATGTTCTATTTGTAAAAATGTTAACTAAAGTTGCAACCCAGTGGGTATTGTACATGTAGAATACTCTTTGAGTGACAACAACTGTAATGAAATAATTGTACTGTGGGGTTCCAGAAAATATCTGTACTCTACTGCTAGGGGAGAAAGGGGGGAATGCAAAATTTCCAGAGAGAGGGTCAGTCTCAAAAGCCAGTTTGTTTTAAAGGAAAGTGTGAATGACAGTTGGAATTTTCAGAGGGGTCAGGGATAAATAAAGAAACAAATTACAATATTTAGAAAGGAAGCCACATCATCCTTAGCTGGTTTTCATCACCCACCAGGTCCTCTATCCTGGTCAAATTGAAATTTTGAGACTTTTGTTTTTGTGGATAGATGACAACCCAGAGAAAAACCCCCTGAGCAAGAAGAGAACCCCTCCTGTTGGGTGAGTATGGATATTTTCTGGAAGTGCACATTGATGGGAGGCAGTGCTCTCGACACTGTGCAATCCCTGCTCCCCAGAAAGGGGAAGGGAGATTCAAACCAAAAAGACTGGGAGGGGTACTGAATAAATATTATCTTTAACTAACAACACATTGTGTATAATTGGAACATTGTGTACTGGAAGGAACAGAATATGAAGTTGTTGCTCATTGAGACATAACTGTTCCTTTTACAATCTAGATTATCATACAAGTTACATCCATTTAACTGTACTCACTTTGTTACACCATAGTCAATTCCTATGGTTGTCATATACTTGCTCACGAACCGCTTTTCACAATATCTCTTGATAATACAACTCTGCAGGGTAAGCAAAACACAACTGAAGTGGAGACGATTCTCTTTTAACAGGCTTGGCAAGTCTGAGTATAACTATATTGAGTGTATTGCAAGTCTGTATTATCTTTTTGATCTGTCTTATTTTTGGCAATATTGTATCAATTAGGTTCTAGTGAATCTCATATGTATATATGATTATTAATTTTCCCCTGTACATAGTTCTCATTACTTTGCTAACATATTTCATGTTTGTTAACTTTTATATTAAAATCTGTATAGTAGGTCCACATCAGCCCTTTGTTTGCTGCCAAATCCCCACTGCACTCTACTTATCAAAATAATCAAGTGTACTCTTACTTACTAGTTTAAAATCTAAGTCAGATTAACTCTCATGATCATTCAATCATAAAAAAAAGCCTGGGCAAATAGTGTAAAATTGTTAAATAGACCATGCATGAATATTAAATTTTAGCGCAATACGGCATGCATCTGAGACAGAATTTCTTCTGCTTGAAGCTGAAAGCAAGATTATTTACATTTTAATAAAGATTGAAATGTCCAACCTTTCTGAGAGTTGTCCAATATGTTCTCACTATTACTTAACTAAAATATATTCAACTTCAGAGGGCTTCGCTAGATAACTTCACAAAAATTTTAAAGTCAAACTAAATAAAATTGAAGTCAATGCAGGGTATGAAAACAAGCTAACATGTAAGTACATTTTGTACAGCACTGACACAAAATTGGACGAATTAAATGTTTTCATTCCTGCACAGGTTCAGTGACTTTCGTACAAGACTATGATAACATAATACAGTGTTCAAAAGCAGATTTTATACGTAGTACCTTTCCTGTTTCAGCATTTCCCATGCTAATGACTTTTATCCGAATGGCCGTCTTGTTGCGATGAAATTTATCCATGCCGATCAATATTGTCAAATCCGCTGGAAATTCGTTAAACTTGTTACATCCCTCGAAAGAAATTTTGCCATATTTCCGTTACAAATAAACGTTGAACATTTCTGGAGAAGCACTTAAGGATAGTTTGAATCGAAAACAATTAGAAAATAGCTTGTGAAATAATGAGTCCGCGTAAACAAACTTAAAACTTCATAGGAACCGCGCCGACGCCATCTTGGTTACTGACTTGTCACCAGTGTCAAAAGAGTGTCAACAAACAACGAAGTGAAATGTGGAGTAGGAACTGGGTTGTATTACGCCAGTCTCCCTCGGATACATTAAATTTGTGTGGAATCTGTACCTCGATCATCTCTTTAATTACTGCTGTTTTATTCCTGCCAGCTGTTTGTTCATCTAAGGAAAAACACAGAAAACAAAGCTCGGTCACCAGTTGTAAAAAAAGCATCGAATAATAAAACCTCTAGAGATGCATAGTGCACTTGATATCATTTACTTTAACTCGGTCTTTGCGGGTTCGTCCAAATATATATACTCCGAAAAGACTCGTAAATATTATTAGCAATAGGTTAAGCCAGCAAAATCTTTTCCCATATGACTGATCGACTGATTGAGGAAACTACTTCCACGTGAGCTAATGGGTGAGACTGAGAAGAGGCACTGAAATACATACTAAGTAAACGGGTAATCGAATGCAAGTTCGAAGTTGAGTATCAAAATTCTTGGCTCAGCTCACCTGGCTGATACCGATTTTGTAAGACTTTTTCAAATATCACTCGTTTGCTCGTTTGGTAAAAACCTAATTACAATCGCAATTTTACCCGCCTGTACTAAATAGGTTAAGGTTGGTTTCTCATATGAGTTGTAATGGCTGCGAACGCAACCATCACTGATGGGTTTCCATGAGCGCAAGCAGTAGAAAACACCAACCGAAGTTTGGTTTTTGAGAGTGAAAAAATAAAGATGGGGTATTTTCTACTCAACAGAATCTCTTAGTATGTATCTTATCGCGATTCGTTTTGCAGGGCAGATGAATTGATAAATACATATACCGGCGTAAAGAGACATCGGGTTGACACACCGAAATACTGTGCTGTATCTCTTTATTTACGATGATTAAAAGTTAAAAGAGAACTATAACAATAATAATAATGATGATGATAATAATAATAATAATGATAATGATAATGATAATGATAATGATAATGATAATGATAATGATAATGATAATGATAAT
>OMLO01004411.1_pt1 | contig 11765 bp, 10 predicted proteins | sample 1674811 | NCBI WGS metagenome assembly OMLO01 (sample SAMN06265003, study PRJEB25207) | coral metagenome | isolation source: Coral host | place: Mexico:La Bocana,Puerto Morelos, Mexico | collected 2008-11-13 | reverse complement strand
TAGAAAAGATCATAACATGACACGAGAGTATTCAAGCGACCGCCATCTTTGATTTCTGTGTGCACGGTCATTGTCACGTGACTTCGAAAAAATTAAACAATAACCTATCCCTTTGATCTATGCCGGCCTTCATAACCATTCATTCGAATAACTATGATTGTCACAGATCAAACGAGAAACAAATATTCATCTAGTGACTGTTTTTCGCTTTATCACTTTAAGTTGTTCTGCTTTTGGGTTAAATAAAACTAGAGAAGACCGTGCACATTCCATTTTCCCGGAAATAGACCCTCACTTTAAATTGGACATTAGAGAACCTTTAAGAAACGACGACGCCGAGGACGACACCAATCTTGACATGAATTTACTCGACTCCGCTATCCGATAACGACCATTAATTCCGCAAATAACAAATTTATCCAGAACCTTTCATCCGGAGTATGAGAAAGACAAGTGGAAGACGGCTGCGTCTTGCGACTTAGTCTTCCCGTCAAGGACCATATATCAGCTAACGCGGTTAGAAGGAAAATGCGTGACCTAGTCACTAATCTGCAACAAGTATTTATTAGCAAGAAATTGGAACAAGATCTTAGGCCCAAAGAAATCAAGTCCTCGATCGTAAATCAGAAATGCGTGGTATATTTATTTTCATGTGATCTGTGTGATGCAGATTATGTCGGCTACACAGCCCGACATGTTCACCAACGTATTGCTGAACATGCACCTTTTGGGAGCCCACGGACACAATCCTCATCAACGAAAGCCAATTTCGAATTCTCCAAAAGGGCCGAGGGAAATTTGATTGCCTCGTCTATGAGATGCTTTGTATAAAGGCACGTAATCCAAGCTTAAACACGCCGCAAACTGACTCCATCCGTGCGAATTCTTACACATCTATTGTTTTTACTTACTATTTGTGCTTGTTTTCAACTGTCATATTGACTTGACAATGACGTTAGCTCAACGTCGAAACGTCGTCGTTTATTAACAAACTTTCTTAATATGCTTTTAATATATCTTTTATCTCAGTTTTTTACAGATAAATGTTTCCAAAAATCGCTACTTATTCGTATAATTTACATTTTACCAGCGAAATTCGTGTTGTCAAGATCTAATGGCCAGGCCAATGGCCCTAAAAATGTGCTCAGGCTAAATATGCAACGGCAGCGTTCAATTCCGAATGGAAAAACGAAAAATCAGCCGTTAGTCGTCGTTCGCGTTCCCAAGAGAACCAGAGCTTGGTCATTTCACGTTGTTGTTTGCAGAGGAGGGCAAAGAAATGTACAAAGATTTACAACGCACGTGCACAGCTATCGTTTTGCTCATTAAATCTCTTGTTTGGTGGCCTTCTCGTTGTCATCATATTCGTGGTTTGCTGCTCAGCTCACTAGTATTACTAGATACGTTTACCCCCTTAAAATTAGGCAATGCAGCATTCTGTACATGCGCATGAGAGCTATCCTTTCTTCAACCGCCTGTTTCCAGGTCCTTGGCAAGGCAGAGTTGGATCAGTTCAAAAATACAAAAAATAAATAAAATGGTGGGCAATCAGATGTAAGGTCATGGATGTAAAGAAAAAAGGAGTTTTTAAACTTTTCATGTTAGCAGCTTCTTTTAATTAACACACAAGACTGATAAAAGACAGGATTTCTCGTATAGAATCAAATAAACCTGTTAACCACACGTCAAACGGTGTTAAGCTATTTATTCTTGTCAGATTGAGAACACATAAACGACAAATCCGATCACATATGATATTTCAAATACCACTATTTATTATTTCAGTGGCTACTACCTTAAATCCAGTCTGTGCCTATAATACTGCCGTCCGTTTATACATGTATGTGAAGGAGCTGTTTCCGGTAATTACTGAACTTAACTTCCGTGCACTGATTTTGCAAGGTCATGAATCTCTATTTTGTCTTCTTACTGTCATTTGTTTGTTCAGACCGCCCAACGTAACCTGTTGCTTTATTTATTTGAGACTTAATAATGTTTTTGTAAATCTTGGAACGCCTTAGCATTCTCTTTAATAAAGGCAGACTTATCTTTAAATGTTGAATGCGGAAGGCTACTGGAATAACATTGCGCCGTAATGGGAATCGACGATAGGAAGGACTGACTGGAAAGTGTACGCGTACTCGCTTCCTTAGTCTGGTCTTTAGTAAGTGACGAGGGTTAGTCTTAATCCCAAGCAAACCTTTGGAAGCAGCTGCTGAAAAAGAATTGAAATGCGTTTGTGTGAATTTTAAGATAGCCATATTTGATGCCGCACCGGCGTTAATCTATCAGTACAAACTACGATGCCGGTTTTTTCCATTATATCACATATATTTTTTTAAGCTTATTACACCATTTCTCTCTCGTGGAACCCGATAACTGAAATGGCCATCGTATACTCTCCTCGCCATTTCTTTTCAAATCGAATGCCGTTGATATTGCTATCAGAATTATGTCTAGTATTTATCACTTTAAAGCTTAGAGCCCGTTTGCGCCAAGGCAAAACGGTGTTTAAAACTTGTTGAAGTAATATTGTTCAAAAATGACTCGTGCATGCAGCTGCTGAGGTGTGTTAAACTTTTTCTTTGGTTCTGAACTGCGTATCCCCGCTATGAAAAGAACAAATAACTAAAAGCGTACTTACGTATGGAACTTTTTTCGACAAACATGGTCTCTGGGCCACTGTCGCCGCGTAAATCTACGCTGTGATCAAAGGAATATGGGTACCAACCTCTTAACGGATGAAACCAGTTTCCTTACGAAAATCAACAAAAAAGTGTTCACAACATGCAATACGGCTTTCCTGGAAATATTTTTATGAGGAAACATTTGAAAAATTAGTTTACAGCATCAGTTTTTTAACACATAATCTTAAAATCTGGTGGGTCTATTTGTGACCATGATAACTATATTTGTCGTCTTACTCTCAGACTCAAATAAAACTGAATATTCAGATTTAGACAGCATTCGCAGTCAAGAAATTTCCCCATGGTACACAGAAAAGTCATTGTTAACCGGCCCCTGTCGCGATTGATATACCACAATAAACTCACCGATAAAATGACCATATCCTTGAAATCCGTGTCCATAACCATAACCATGTTGATATCCACGATGAAATAAGTAATTACCTGGAACATGTCCAAAATGCACACCTCGCCAAAGTGCATGTCTAAACCGGTGATGGTACCCATGCCCTAGACCGTGTCTTAATGAGCTGTACCATGGACCACGTATAAAACCATGTGCGTACGGATAGCGTGCACCATATCCTAAACCGAGCTTGTCACGGCGCCTCCACAGGCCGTTTCTGTAGAACATGTGATGCCCGAATGGACCAAGCGGTCCATAATATTGTGGTAGATGAACTGGGTAGACGCCTTTTGGATGATATCCATGAATAACTGGGATATTGAGCGGATGTTGGTGCATTGAGTGATGGATGTATTCCCCAACTGCGGTAGGCACACCATTAGGCATCAAGGTCATGTGGCTCGCCGGGGGAAGCAACGAACTGATGCTAGGTGGAGCTGAGAGTGTGAAGATGTCATGTTTCTTGTGTTTGGTTATCAGATTAGGTTTGATCGGCTTGTGAATAATTGTGTTTCTCTTGGACTGGTGACGAAGCTTTTCTGAAGGTAAAGAGGTTTTAAAATGTCGCTCTTAAAGCTAAGGTTATCAATACTTATCAATCGATTGTCAATCGCTTAGCAATCTCAAAATGTTATTTTCAGTCAATAATTTGCATGCATCGCTTAACTGAAATATAAAACGACTGATTACAATTCCACCTTTTGTCAAGCTTCTCACCAACATCTTTACTGATGAGGTGTAATGATACTTTTTAATCTTAATTATAATTTATGAAGATTTTAAGGAAAACGACCACTTTTTTTAGTTTGTTTCGACAGAACTTCTGTCATCTTCAGTTGAATGGAAAATTACAAAGCAAGTTGAATGTTAAATAGGCAATAATGCTAATTAAGGCAAATAGTAACCACAGAACGTGAAAAGGTGTAATTTATGAAGAGCTCTCCCCTTTATGCATTTTAATTTTCCAAATTGTATGGCACGGTAACGGTTAATATCACCGTGTAAATAGGTTAATACTAAGGCTTTGCCTTGAGTTGGTTTTAGACGATGTAAGAAGGAGCGTAATGATCATTGCCAGTGACGGAAGTTATCGAAAATAGGACCGATGAGAAATATAAAACCGTGATTAATTAAGGAAAATAATACTTACCTATTGTTCGCTTTGGTTCAACGATTGTTGAAAATACAGTGAGTAAGGCTACGTACATTACAAATTTCTCCTTCATGTTTTTCGTTTCCTCTCAAGAAACTAATTTCAGTGTCATTAACAAGATGTAGAGAAAATAAGACCCTTACAAGGTTTCATTAATAACGGAAACTCAATGTGTCATGTAGTTCTTTTGTTTCAATTGTTTTTCTTTGAAATTCAAAACAGTTATGGTTGCTCCCAAATTAACAATAAACGTTACAGGTGACAGATGCAACTAAACATTCCGTGACTTTAACGTCAGAGACTTTGTTGATCGAGTTTTTAGTTAATACGAGCTCGTGTTATGATTTAAGTCAGTCTGCCGGGACCGGGACCGTATTTGTACGCTACATTTGGCGATTTTGCTATGTTGAAGATTACACTTATCATGCAAAACTTCAGATCTCGACAACCCAAAGGAGGAGCTCCGTTGTTAAAATCCGGCTGAAATCCATAGCAGATTTGGAATCAACAAATTGACTGAACTGTTTGCCTAGGTACAATTAATGATACCAAGGATAATTCAGTAAAGAAAAGGAGCAACTCTATACAATATTGCTGACCTTTCCCCCAAAAATATTATTGTGTACCCTAAACCACGCTGAATATACGAGAAAGAGAGAACAGTTTCTATTGAGTTTACCAACCTCAAAACAATTCACATGATGAAAACCTATGAAATTGGAGAAAGTTTTGTTGAGATAGTAGAACACCATCTCCGTTATATTAATCTGTTAAACTTTAGGGGAATCCTTGTTTACAATGTTTGTCTCATTGGCATACGTGCATTGGTTTTTGATAAAGCTACAAAGCCTCAGTTCATAGCACTCTGCCAATAAATTTGAGCCGAATGTATTGAATACGTTTTGTGCGACGCGGGTTCAAAAGCTAAGAATTTTAGAAAGAATATATGAGCTCATAAGCATTTTTCTCAAACAGAAATTTTGCAGTTTTAAAAAGATAATTTCTCCTTGGAAATTACCCCCGAGGAGCTAAACATTTTAGCATGTACTAAGTTTCACAAGCTCTTCAACTGTTTGGAATTAATTCATAACTAACATGTTCCCTTTTGTACGCACAGCCGTATGCTATGTCAAAGTGTAAACCATGATGTGAGTAAGAACCCCTCTATAAACGAATTCATGACGATAGCTGGTCCGCACGCGTGCTCACAAATGAATAACGAAAGCACCAAGTTCAACATATTGGAAAACTTCCTACGACTAATACTCATCTTAGCAATATCCTTAGCAGGCGTATAAAGGGGAGGGGGTGGGGGAGGAGGAGGAGGAAAAAAAAACAGGAGTGTGGGAGGGAGGGGAGGGAACACCTGGAACCCCTATTGATTCGTTTCTGTTACCGCTGGCGGCCTCAAATTCTGATTTGGGGTTGTGAAGTAATGCGAAAACAACCCCAACAATGGCGGCCGATGTGGATATACATACGGGGCTTTTTAGGGCCAATGGAAACAAATAATGCAAATAGAACAGAAACTTGTTAAGAATCCCAACTGGTAGGAGGCTGACCAGCTGGCTATTTACAAGCGTGGAGGAGTTGAATTCGGGACCACCGAAGACAAATCCATCCAGTGGCAGGGAGCAGGATTTGAACCCGGGACCTCCGGCTTACAAATCCAGCGCCCTAACCACTAGGCCACGCTGCCTCCTCTCCTAGCGAGAGTTTGGCTGATTTGAACGTCGTCGGTTGTATTGAATTCAAGCTAAAACAGGAGCAAGAAGTTCAAGTAAAATCTCTTCTAGATGGAAAAGATATATTAGGGGTGTTGCCCAAAAGCCGTTTTCCAGTTTTTCAAAGCCAAATTGGTGATTAGAGATTTTGCGGCATCATCGAACGATTTCCGAACAATGACTTCCCCGTTAGGATACAAGATCAATACCTGACTGAACGCTTGGTTTGCCAGAAATGTCACCAATGCTACAATAGTTCGCTAGAAAATCGGCATCTTGTCCTGCTTCTCTCGCTAGTGAAAACCCAATCGAGCCGTAACACTCAGCTAAAATTAACCCGACACCTTTTTCTCTGCCCGACGCTCTTCGTCCTCCAGAAGTAAAGTTTACTCCAGCAGCAGCTGCTGTTTTTTGTAATGTCTTTCTTTGGTTTTCTTCCTCTTTTACAAACCTTTGTGGGAGTTGCTGACATTACAGGGCTAGAAGATTTTCTCACAATGCACGCTGCTATAGAAAGCGCGCGCCTTATTCTGATTGGTCACTGAACTAACAGCTCTGTTAATCCGATTACCGTAAAACCGTAGGCGGAGATGCAAAAGAAGCAGCTTTTGTAGCAGGCGTTCCCTTCCCCAAATTCTCTTCGTCCTCCTCCACCCCCTCCCCCTTATCCGTCTGCTACGCAAGCTAAGACTTCCTACACATTTAAGAGTACATTAATTACAAAGCACTTAATCAGTTTGTGATGGCTAAATTTCAACATTTAATTTTCTTTTTAATGAACCTTTCGCTAGTCGTTGACTATGGCTTAGAAACACATCTCAATGTGTGCAAAATGTTACATCAATTGAGAAGGTTATCTCAAGCTAATACCTTTCTGAATAGCTTGGTTACATGTCACACAACGCCTCTTAAGTCAGTAATATAACACAATGACCTGAGCTGAGGTGTTCTAAATTAGCTAGATGAGTACAGAAAAATCTTGGACTTTGATCGAAAAAAAAGTCTTGTGCATTGATGAACATAGTTTAATCAAGAGAAAATGAGGTACCTCATGTACAATGGAAATTTTACTTGAGCGATTTTTTTTGTATTATATGATATTCTGGTGCTAATATTTGCCCTAACCAGCAATTGACGAAAAATAAGGGGATACCAGGTATGGGTGTATCCGTTCCAAGAGGTATACCGATATTGTAAATTATTTAGCAGTCAGCACAAATAGAGCTATTTGAGCTGATGTTAGATTCGACGATTCCGTTCTTAAAAAGCGACTTTGAAATTGATTGGCAGCTACTGCTTTGTAACTTTTCTTGGCGCAGATTTAGATTTCATAGCTTTCACAAGTTTCTTTCTCTCACTTTCTTCTTCTCTCCTTATTTTTTCCATCCTTTCTGCGACATCCTGCATTGGAGAACTGTGTAAGTTCGCTGCGTTGTCCAAAATCTGATCTTCGACCATTGTAGTATCAACGGCTTTAGGGAGTTAGAGAGTATCAATTAGCGTTTATTGTGATTACATTCTATTCCATGAAAAACAATCAAAGTAAAATAATCTAATAGACGAGCAACTGCCAACTGCTTAGAACAGTCGATCATTTCGTACACCACACCAGTCCATTTGCCCGGCCTCGCAAAGGTTTTCTGATCATAATATATCAAATCCTCCTTTTCTGCAATTTCTTACAGATATCATAGCTGTTATTAGAGTCTGCGATCAAATATCTATGTAAGTGTGTAAATATTATTTTGTTTAGAAATGCATACAAACGAGGTGAAAGCAGAATTGACCCTTTGGCCTCGTTTTTTGTGTAAATCCGCTGGTAACTGCGATAACAGCTATTGCAGAACACACAATCATGAACACGTGCTGTTTGCAATTCACTTAACATGTAACGATTTATACATGTAACGCAATTTATTCTTACGATAAAAGCTCGTTCCATGACCCTGTAGAAACATCGGCCCAGCGTTATAACCATATACACCAGCAGCATGGTTCATAAACCCCGGGTACTGTGGAGGTATTAGTGGTCGTGGAATAATGGTTCCTGTGACTGGCTCCTGATACATCCCGTCGTTTGGGTCCGACAGGAAAACAGGCCCAGAAGCCTGCATATGGGGCCAGTGAGTATGATAACCATGACGAAGACCCCATGGTATTGTAGGGTGGTATAAACTTTGGTGTGGGTAATAGCCATGGATCCCAGGGTGGAAAAGACTAGGAGGAGGATGAAAGAAGTGAGCTCCAAGAAACACAGGATATCCATGCTGCAGAGGTCTTGGTAGACCATGGGGTCCAATGAATAATTCGTTGTCAGCATTTGCGGGGGGGAGGTAAGGCCCCTCCAGGATTGAGGTCGCCACTGGTGGAACAGCCACAACTTCTTGTCGTCTACTGCTGCTGTAAGGTTTCAGTGGGTACCTGGTTCCAAGTCTTTTGTTCCCTGACAGATAATTTGTTTAATATAATTGCCATACCCTAAGATTGCTATCTCAAATGCCAATTACTGATTGAACATTTTACAAAGAGAATATTTACTATCGTACTGTGCGAATCTTTGTCCCTTGGTCTGAAACTTATGCTTTTCTAAAACTATATTTTTAGGTCGTCCTCTTCTTCGAGTATTCCTTTAATATTTTCTTGGCTGCATCTGTGTGTTCTCGCATGCCATAATTCTTGTGTATTTCTAAGTTTGTATTGTCCAAATGTGATACGTGATATGATTACACCATAGCTGTACTTCCACGCTATACATTTGACGTGATAACATCGGTGACCATGTGATGGTGTTTTACCCATCACATGATAAGCACAATTATTTGTGGCCTCGCAAAATACATAACTGAAGTTCGCTGAAAAAAAAACCTTGTGGGTATGGACTATACACAAACGTCTTAATCGATCGATAGAATTACAATCAGCAAAACATCAACTAATTATTCATGTTGTTGTTTTGACAGTGCAGTTCTATGAACTCTACTCTATCAGAGAGTTGCTGGTCTGATCTCGACACTCAATCATGAGGAAAAGGTAGTAATAAGGCGATAAATCACAATTAGAGTTTCTGGCAAGTTGAAAATTTCTTTGAAAAAGAATAACATACCTGTTACCGGTCTGGAAAACACCTCATGGCCAAGGAAAACAATGAAGCTGACAAGCCCACTTACAAGAGCTAAATACACCATAGCTACCTAAATTAAACACCAAAATTTAGTATTCCTTTCCTTAATAAGTTCTTGCTTTCTAATTGAAGAAGTGAAATACCCACTTACTGCCGACTGACCTCAGCTTCTTCAAACAGAGAACAAGGTTAGTTTGTGTTTGCCACCGGCGAATAAGTGTAAACTTAGCGGCTTAGACACTTCCTTTAAAGGGAGTTTACGAAATGGAATTAATCCTAACTTTTAAAAACAAAAGATTGCTGGAAAGCATCGTCAGCGGATCCAACTTCTAAATGAAAGTCAATGTTATTTTCATAATACTCATTTCCGCGCGTGAAAAATTGAGGGGGTGGGTGGATTTCTTATCTCTAAGGTAGTAGATCTCTAATCGATAATTGGAGTAGAATACCAGGATAATCCAACATTTAATAAAAAAAAAAGACGGATAGCCAGTAAAATTACGAGGTTAATATTATGGGACAGTTTCACTTGTGAAATAACTTTGCCATGGCCTGGAGAGCACGTAAGCTATAAAGACATTCAAGAAAAATGCGAGCAGTACTGTAGTTTAGTACTCTATGTGAGTGCGTAGTATATTCCTTGGCACCTTTAGAAATGGTAAGCTAATTTGTTTTGAAAAAAAGAACAAACGGTTGAGTTCGCAAAAAAATGCTTACTTTGTGGTTGAACAGCTCTTCAAAGATCACAAGAAAACATCATCTTATCCACAATCTCCGTTGGGTTATTCTGGATAGGCTGTGGCGTGATGATTAGGACTTTAAATTCTATGCCCTATTCTGAATTCCAAACTCTTAACGCTGCAATTTACAGCAGTTTTTAAGTACATTTCCAGTTGAGAAGTTGAATGGAAAGGGAAATGCTATACTTTGTTGCGGACATGTAAACTCAGTTAAATTACACATATATTCTGTTCATCGCAACAACTACCTAATGTTTTTCAGATTTGCATTTTTGCTGTTCTGTATTTTTTAACAACTCTTTCAACCATATCTCCCAGGCCAGTTCCATTGAAACAACAACAGGGAGTCTATATCTCTGTGTTTCAGGTTCTCTAGTGTGGTAGACCGTCAGCCTCGAGGGTGTTCTACAGCAATTAATGGAAAGAAGATAAAAGGATCCTTTGAGTCATAGCTGTTATCTTTGTTCAGAATTCTGTAGGCGGGACCAGTCAAGTATGACTTTTCATCTTCCCGTGCTGTGGTCTCGTGAGGCACGCCGCGATCATCCCTCAAGATTGGAACGGAAATAAGGCCAAGTTTGGCTCCTAGAGCAAATGAGCAAGTGCAACAGATCTTGAGAAATACTCTTTGAAGCCGGCGGAACGAACTTATTCAAAGCCTTGGGAGAACAACCTTAACCTCACTAGTGAGTGTAAAACTGACAACAGTTCAGTCTTCTGAACGTTTTAATGAGGCGACTAGGTTACCAATTTACAGTAACGGAACTAAAAATTGCAATATGGAATCAAATTTAGCTCCCCTTGCGACTGCACTCGTCCTAGTCCAGAAATATGACGGGTCGGGTTTGGTCAGTCCAATGAAGACTGAACCATTTAAACACTTGTTCGTATTGTTAGGGTTACCCTAACCCACTGATCAAATTAAGCCTATCCTCAATTCTGAATCGAAATTCATACGTTTGAAGGGTTAAGGACAAGGATTGGATAACTGTAGTTAGTAGAATAAACCATGTATGGTTGGTTCGTTCTCACAATTAACCTGCATCGTTTAAACATAACAATGACAGGTTAAGCTGCCTGACGAAACATGAACGTTCACATAATAATAGTTTCTGTCTGCCAGGACCCAGCACCGTTTTTGTTTTTAATCAACCGCAGTATTATGGAAAATGGTAGTCTCCTTTGAATTGACATTAAACAGTAAAATACGGGTTGTCACACTATAAGACATCGCCAAACGGAAGTAATTTGTTTCCATTTAAGTTTAGTATACCTTTGAATAATGATTTTTGAGCGGATAGTACAAGGTATGCTCCCAAAGAAATCTTTCTTCTGCTGTAGCATACACTCAGAATTTTAAACAAATACACTTCACTTTGGCAAACAAAGTAGATTCGTTTAGTTTAGTGTTCAATAAGTATCGATCTTTAGTTACGGATTGTTGACTATTAACAAACTTACCGTCTGTTATCCCTTTCCTTGGCGGTCTTCCATTCGCATCTTCAAATGCCAAGATAACTAAGAGTAGCAAAGTTTTAAAAATTTTTGCCATTACATTTCCTTTACCTCAACGGATTCTTATATTCAAAACTATGTTTCACAAAATTTATAAAACAATCACTGATAGGTATAACCTCTTAGAGGACTGGAAAGGAGAAAACGGCGGCTTTTATTAATAATTAAACCTATAGGATCGACATTTCATCCTGCAAGGTTAAGTCCGCGTGAGCTGTTACTAGGTAATATGGACATATTCAATTTTGGACATATATACATCGAAATGATATTCCAACAACAGCCAACTAGAGGAAGTTAGGTTCATGCGATAATTCAAAGTGGTAGATAACCTTGAGCTACCTTAAGCAGTCAAGATGGTCCTATAATTTCGTTTTCTTGAGAAGAGATCATACATGCATCTTGGATTCCGTTATATT